>Ga0265300_10000048_pt1 | contig 137759 bp, 113 predicted proteins | sample AusTroGonzalo_MG_FD_193482 | JGI IMG/M metagenome (GOLD analysis project Ga0265300, IMG submission 193482) | Bovine rumen microbial communities from tropical cattle in Woodstock, Queensland, Australia - Gonzalo_03 | ecosystem: Host-associated > Mammals > Digestive system > Stomach > Rumen ... | reverse complement strand
AGCTTTGCCGCTCACTTTTACCGAGGCGTCGTTGGAGCGGAACACGATGCGCGTCACGGGATGATGGCCCGTAACGGAGAGCTGCACTACAGAGCACAGGTTACGGAACGTAAGGGCCGAACTGCTGCTCACAGCCAGCATGGGATAGGCGCCGCTGGCAAAAGATCCCGCCTCATAGCTTTGCTCGATGGGAACCGTTAAACGCAGCGTTCCGCTTCCCAGGGACGGCAGCATGGAGTGGGGATAGAAGGCAATGTACTGCTGAGAGGCAGTACCTTCTCCGGAAAAGACGCCATGACTTGTTCCGGCACCGTCTATGAGCGTAAATACTTTTTCGGTGGATGCTCCGTCCAGGAATACGCCAATTTGGTCTTCCTGGGACCATAGCACCTGTGAGGAGGCTGCGTCCTTACGGGACAGGCTGGTCTTGCTCTGGGGCTGGGACTCAATGCTTGCCGTGAGGCGGGTTTCCCCGGGACGCTCAAAAATATCTTCTTCTTTATTAAGCTGGCAGGAGGCTATGCAGCAGGCCATCGCCGCCATTAGGAATAAATGCTTTTTCATAGCCTTACCAATTAATAGGATTACCGTCATCTACATCTTCATTGTCTCCGGAGCCGTCCGGATTTTTTCCCTTCTGCGTTACGTTGCACGGGAGGCAGGTGCCTTCATCGTCGCAGAACACAATGACACCGCTGCGCTGCGACAGGCTGGAATTGGCCTCCACCTTAAAGGTGTGCCGTTTTCCGTCCTTGGAGATTTCCGAAATCCAGGAGGGCTTGCTGTTAATATGATACGAGACCGATGAGGATATCTTTACTTCAAAGGTGCCGCCCTCCCCTTCCACGGTAACGGACGAAGGGTTGATGGCAAAATCTACCTTACCTTCCTGCTCTACCGTCACGGTTGCCTGCCCCACATCGGACGTTATGGTTACGATGGCTGTGCGGGTACCTTTTTCCGGGAATGCAGCCACGGTAATGGTCAAGGATGCATTGCCCGTTCCGCTTCCACCGGAAACCTGGCACCAGGACGCATTGCTGGAGACAGTCCAGGACAGACCGGTTACGATAGAAATCTGTGCCGTTCCGCCGTTCATATCCATTTCTATCGTGGCGGGGGTTACCTTGAAACCACCCGTTCCTTTTTGCTGAACGCTCACCGACAGGCACGTGCCTTTTACGTCGCAGAAAGTAATGATTCCGCTGCGGTCGTCATCGGCTGTATTGGCATCGGCCTTGAAAGTATGGACCTTGCCAGCCGAACCTATTTCCGTTATCCAACCAGGGGTAGAGGTGATGTGATAGCTACGGGCCGCTGTTACGGTTATGTCGAAGGTGTCGCCAGCCTGCCCCACAGAAACAGAGGTGGGCGACAGGGAGAAGACATCCTTGATGACCGTCACCTGGCATGTAGCCAATTTTCCGCCGGCCGATGCCGTGATGACAGCGCTGCCCGCCGAGACGGCCTTGAGCCCACCTGTAGCATCCACTGTTACCACCGATGAATTGGAAGACTGCCAGGACACTGAACGATTGGTGGCATCGGAGGGATTTACTGTAGCCTTGAGGGTAGCGGCATCTCCTTCTACCATCTCCAATGAGGTTTTATCCAGAGTGACGCTCTCGACGTCTACCGTCACCGTAACGGAACAGCTGGCCATTTTGCCATCGGCCTTGGCGGTGATGGTAGCATTCCCGGCCCCCACTGCAGTTACTTTACCATTGTTGTCAACGCTGGCTACACCGGTGTTGGAACTAATCCAGCTAACGGCAAAGGTGGCGTCGGCGGGATTCAGAGTGGCAATGAGATTCACGCTTTGGCCCTTGCTCATGTCTAAGCTTGTCTTGTCCAGCGTAATGGAACTCACATGGACAATCTTCTTGGAAACGGTAACTGAACACTGTGCCGATTGGCCGCTGGCCGTAACGGTAATGGTAGCAGTGCCTTCTTTCACGGCCGTCACCATTCCTTGCTGATCCACCGTAGCCACCGACGTATTGGAACTGCTCCAGCTAAGGGTATTGTCTGTGGCGTCCGACGGATTGATGGTAGCTATAAGGGTAGCCGAATTCCCTTCGATAAGGCTAAGGGACTGCTTATCCAGAGAAACGCTTTGCACGGGGACGGTGATGCTTACCTGGCAGGTAGCCGACATTTCGCCGGCTTTTGCCGTGATGGTGGCGCTGCCGCCCTTGAGCGCCGTTACCTGACCGTTTTGATTGACACTGGCTACTGTATTGTCTGTACTGCTCCATGTAACGGTTTTATTGGTAGCATCGGCGGGCAACACCGTGGCTACCAGCGTTACGCTCTGTCCCTTGGTTAGGTTCACGCTGGACTTATCCAGGGTAACGGAAGTGACTGGCACCACGCTCTTTGCCACCGTAACTGCACAGGTGGCCGATTTTCCGCCGGCCTTGGCTGTGATGGTGGCGCTGCCTTCCTTGACGGCTGTTAGCTTTCCACTCTGATCCACGGTAGCGACAGCTTCGTTGGAGCTGCTCCAGGTAACCGTTTTATCGGCCGCATTGGACGGGCTCACCATAGCAATGAGGGTGGTAGTCTGACCTTCTTCCAAGGTAACGGTATTCCGGTCCAGCGCAATGCTTTCTACCGCCACGGATACCGTCACTGAACAAGTAGCCTGCATGCCGCCGGCACTGGCAGTTATGGTAGCGTTGCCATTGTTAATAGCGCTCACCTTCCCGTTTTGATCGACGGTGGCAACTGCGGCATCCGACGTGCTCCAGGTGACCGTTTTGTCTGTGGCGTCCGAAGGATTTACCGTGGCCGTTAACGTATAGGTGGCGCCACCAGTAAGTTCCAGGCTGGTTTTATCCAGCGTAATGCTTTGCACCGGGACGGTAATACTTACCTCACAGGTAGCCGACACATCGCCGGCTTTGGCCGTAATGGTGGCGCTACCGCCCTTGAGCGCCGTTACTTTTCCGCTTTGGTCCACGCTGGCGATCGTGGCATCCGAGCTACTCCAGGTAACGGTTTTATCGGTGGCGTCAGCGGGACTGACTGTAGCCATGAGGGTAGCCGTTTCTCCTTTAATCATTACTAAGGAAGTATTATCCAGCGTTATGGAAGAAACCGGAATCACTTTTTTTGCCACGGTAACTTCACAGGTGGCCGATTTTTCGCCGGCCTTGGCGGTAATGACAGCCGTGCCTTCCACCAATGCCGTCACCTGCCCCTGGGCATCTACTGATGCGATAGTGGGTGCCGAACTACTCCAGGTCACCGACTGGTCCGTGGCATCGCTGGGACTTACATAGGCAATAAGCATCGTTTGCCCTCCCTCCTCCAGGGTAACAGCACTGCGATCCAGGCGTATGCTCTCTACCGGGACCGTGATAGTGACGACGCAGGTAGCCATCTTCTCTCCGGCCTTGGCCGTAATAACGGCACTACCTGCTTTAAGGGCAACCACGGTTCCATCCTGTGTGACATATGCAATGGTGGCATCCGTGCTACTCCAGGTAACGGTTTGGTCTGTAGCATTGTTTGGCGAAACCGTTGCCGTGAGCGTTACGCTTTCGCCGCGGGCCATGTTGAGTTGGGTCTTGTCCAGGGTTATCCCCGTTACAGGAATGACTATTTTGGCAACCTTTACCACACAGGTGCCTGTTTTTCCGCCGGCGGCTGCCGTAACAGAGGCCGTGCCTTCCTTGACAGCCGTCACCTTGCCGTTTTGGTCAACAGTAGCTATGCTTTCATCGGAACTACTCCACGTAACGGTTTTGTCCGTTGCATCGGCCGGCAGCACCGTAGCAACGAGGGTGAGCGATTCTCCCTCCGTGAGCGCGGCCGAGCTCTGACTTAGGACCACAGACGAGACCGCCACGGTGGCCTGCTCTACCGTAACGGTGCAAACGGCCTGCTGGCCGCCCGCCGAAGCCGTAATGGTGGAGGTGCCCAGTGCAACAGCCGTTACCAGTCCATCGGCGCTTACGGTAGCAACCGACTGGCGCGAACTGCTCCAGGTAACCGTTTTATCGGTTGCGTTGGAGGGTTCTATGCGCGCTTGTAACTGGACCGTCTCTCCCACCAGCATTTGGGCGCTGGGAAGGTTAAGGGAAATGCCGGTTACTGCCACTTCTTGCGGAGTAGGATCCGTTTCGAAGACGTCGCAGGCGCAGAAAAGAAATAATAAGGGGAATAGGTAAAACAGGTAGCTTCTCATGTTACAGCATGGTTAATCGGTACAAATTTAGCATTTTTAGCCGAAAAACCAAGTGTTTAGCTTCAGAATCTACGCCCTTGTTACCTTAATCACATGCCTGGCGGCGCGCAGCTGCGAAAGCACTTTGTCCAGCTCCAGATTGGAGGGAACAGAGAGTTTGAGGGAGATTTCGAAGGTGCCGCTGCGCTGGTTTTCGTTCACGGTAAAACTGCGCAGGCTCACCTTGAACTGGCCCACCACTTCCATGATGCGGTTTACCACCGCGCTCTCTTGCTCGGCCACTACCTTAAGGGCCACCTGGAAACTGCCGCTGGCAGGGCTTTCGGCCCATTTTACCTTTTGAATGCGATAGGGGTACAGCTCCAGCAGACGGGCGGCGTTGGGACAGGTAATGCGGTGAATCTTGATGCCGGCCTCGCGCGTAACAAAGCCAAATACGTCGTCGCCGAACACCGGGTTGCAGCATTTGGCCATCTTATAGTCAATGCCCTTCACATTCTTAGCGTTGAGCACCAGGATGTCGTCTTTGCCCTCAAAATGCCGGCTGGCCTTGGCCGATGCCGTTGCGGCCTCGGCGGCTTCCACCGACTGGGCATGCCGCTGGGCCTCTCCCAGAATGTAGTCTTTAACGCTGTTTACATCTATGGTACCCTCCCCTATGGCCGCATAGAAAGCGGTTAGGGAGCTATAGCCCAGTTTGGTGCGCAGCTCGGTGACCATGGCATCCGGGAACTCCAGTTTCCAGTTCTTAAGACGCCGCTCCAGCAGCTCCTTGCCATCGGCGGCACGGGTTTGCTCCTGGACAGCCAAGGCCTGCTTTACCTTAGAGCGGGCTTTGGAAGAGACCACCCACGCAAGCCAATCCTGATTGGGACGCTGGTTTTTGGAAGTGAGGATTTCCACTACGTCTCCCGTATGCAGCTTCTCCCTTATGGAAACCGCTTTGCCATTTACTTTGGCCCCCACGCAGTGCGCGCCAATATTGGTATGGATGCCAAAGGCAAAGTCCAAAACGGTGGCACCCGCCGTTAGAATGCGAAGTTCTCCGGTGGGGGTAAAGACAAAGATTTCCTGCGAGGGCGGCTGGGGAAGATCATCTTTGTTTTCGTCGGGGTGTTCCAGGGCAAAACGAACCGACTTTAACCAGGTATCCAGACTTTCCTGCCGCTTGATGCCTTTGTAGGACCAGTGGGAAGCAAAGCCGTTCTCGGCAATGTCGTCCATGCGCCCGGTGCGAATTTGCACCTCTACAAAGGCCCCGTCTTTATTCTTTACTGTAATGTGCAGGCTTTCGTAGCCGTTGGGCTTAGGGTTGGTTACCCAGTCCCGCAGACGCCGGGTATCCTGCTCGTATTCTTCTGTTACAAAGCCAAATACTTTCCAGCAAAGTTCCTTCTCAAGAGCGTGGTTATTAGGGTCGCAGTCTATGATGAAGCGCATGGCAAAAACGTCGTATACGCCCTCGAAGGGGACCTTCTGTTTTTGCATTTTTTGCCAGATGGAGAAGGCGGCTTTGGTCCTGATTTTCAGTTTATAATGAATGCCCGCCCCGTCCAGTTTGGATTTGAGGGGCTCTATGAACTCGGCCATCAGTTTTTCGCGGTCGCGCTCCCCTGCCTTGAGTTTATTGGTAATGAGCCTGTACTGTTCCGGCTGAGCATAGGATAGATAAATATCTTCCATCTCCCGCTTCATGTTGTAAAGGCCCAGCTGGTGGGCCAGCGGAATATAGAGCAGGAGCGTTTCCAGTATTTTTCCTTCCCGACTGGCTTTGGGGAACATCTTGAGGCTGCGCATTACCTCCAGGCGGTCGGCCAGTTTGAGCACGGTTACCCTGGGATCCCGGGAATACTGAATAATGAGCTTTTTATAGTTCTCGGCTTCCAGGCGGGTATCCTTAGGCTTAATGGTAGCTATCTTGTTCAGGCCATCTACCAGCGTACAGATGAGGGCGCCCCAGTCGGCCTCCTTTACCTCCATGCCGGCCATGCGACTGGCTTCGTGCAGGTAAACGGCGGCCTGGCATTCTTCTGGCAGGCCAATTTCCTGGGCCACAATCCTGGCTACGGCATCCGGGTGGCCGATGAAGGGAGAACCGTCGTGACGGGTATAATCCTTCAAGGCCAGAGCGGCGGCAGCACGTGCCCTTTCTATGAGCGGCAAGGTATTCATTGGGCGCTGGCGCGTTGACGTTCGGTAAGGGCTTTCTGGAAGGCGCGGGCATTGGCTAAATGCTCGGGGTAGGTGGCGGCAAAGCGGTGGCTGCCGTTAAAGGAAGGGTCGGCGCAGAAGAAGATGTAGGAGTGAGCGTCTGGCGCAAGAACGGCTTCCAGGCAGGCCTTGGGCGGGCAGGAAATAGGGCCGGGCGGCAGTCCGTAATACTTATAGGTATTATAGGGGGAATCGACCAGAAGGTGCGATTTGAGGATGCGCCGGGGCTGATAGTCGAAGCAGAAGGCAACGGTAGGGTCGGCCTGGAGTTTCATGCCACAGTGCAGCCGATTCAGGTACACGGCGGCAATGGAAGGCATCTCGGGCTCGTAGCGGGTTTCCCCGTTCACAATGGAGGCCAGCACCGACACTTCCTGGGGGGTGAGCCCCTGCCGGCTGGCGGCCGCCACGCGATCGGCGTTCCACCACAGATTCCTTTCCTTTACAAAACGGTCCATCATTTCCCGCACCGAGCTGGTCCACATCATTTGGTAGCTATCGGGGATAATGAGCGTGAAAAGATGCATGGGTGCCACGCCGTAGGCGGCCAGGGAGTCCGGGCTGCCAACAAAGGCGGCTACCGCTGACGAATCGGCCAGCATTTGGGCGCCAATCTTTCGCGAGAGGGCAGCAGGGGTGCGAATGGAACCTGACAGCGTGAGCGTAACCGGCGTTTGCCAGCCTTTGCGAAGCATACGCGCCACATAGATGCTGGTGCAGGTGGAATCTATGCTGTAATGCCCCACCTGCATGGTAGCGGCTTCTTTTTTTAGGGCGCGCTTAAGGCTGGAAGGCCGGCGAACATGGCCACTGGCCAGGATACTGTCCTGTACCTGGGAAGGCTCCATGCCGGGATATATATATAGGTCCAGACTGCCATTGAAATTGGACGCCTTGTGATCGAACCAATAACAATAGGCCAGGTGGCTGCCAAGCAGAGCGGCAGCCACGCCCAAACTGATTAGCAGCCCTATAAGAATTCTTTTCATGGCTACTTAGCGCAGTTTTACTTCATCGCCTTCGTGTAGAACTACCTGTGGGCCAAAACCATTGAGTTTCCTGATGGCCTTTTCCTTAACGGCAAAACGTTGGCAAATGGCATGCAGGCTTTCCCCGTCCTGGGAAACAATGTATTTGTCCAGGCCCGCGGGAGCTTTGTTCTTCTTGGCCTCCAGGTACACAACAGTTCCGGGCAAAAGATCCTGTTCCTTTGCAAGATCATTGTACTTAAGCAGTTCCCACTTGAACTTGTGGTAGTACTTGGCAATGGAGCGGTAGCTCTCCCCTTCCTGGGCATACACAAAAGGAACGCCGTTTTGGGCATAGAGCTTACGGCTAAGCGCAAAGTGGAAATCCTCTGCTGCAGGGATATCCTGCCCGTCCACTACCGCTACGGGTTCCTCAATTTTGAGGGGCGACGAAGGTACTTCGGCTTCTTTTTCGGGAGAAATGACATCGAAGCGGGCCAGGTTATATTCCTCTATATATTTAATGAGTTTGGCCGGATACTTGGGATCGGTGGCATAGCCGGCCTTCTTTAGGCCATGGGCCCAGGCTTTGTAGTCTGTGCGTTCCAGGTCAAAGAGGAACTTGTAACGGTCTTTGTAGCGCAGAAAGTCTGAGTGGTCGCGGAAACTCTCTTCCGGGGAATCGTACATCCGGAAGCATTCGTTTTTATGGTCGTCGTCCTGGAGCATGGTGCGACCCGTCCAGCCCGCATGGCATTTTATGCCAAAGTGGTTGTTTCCGTTTACGGCCAGGGTAGAAAGGCCGGCCCCCGACTCCAGAAGGCCCTGGGCAAGGGTAATGCTGGCCGGCACACCGCTGCGCAGCATTTCCTGCACCGCAATGGAAGAATAGGTGTCAATATACCGCTGCTGGGGAGATTGGGCCGGTTGTGCAAGGAGACATACTCCCACCGCGGCGGCACAGAGTGAAAGGATTAGTTTTCTCATTTCTTGAGGATAGCGTAGGTCACATAGGCGGCCAGTAGGACTTCCAGTCCCACAACCAGGACCAAGCTGCCGGTCTTGTGCTGGAAGAAGCTGAAAATGAGGTTAGTAAGAAGGATTACAGCAACGCATACCCACAGGTAGGTTTTGCCAGAGAAACTGCGGTTGCCTGCTCCCGGGAACGAAAGGCTCATGGCAGGGACCAGGGAAAGGGCCACGCTTATGGAGCAAACTACCCATGCAATAATATGCTGGTTGTCGGCCTCGGGGGCAATTAGATAGCACATATACCCCAGCAAAGCGCTGAAAGCGAGTGCCAGGACGGTTTTGAAGAAGTCTACTTTCATGTTACTTAAGTTTGGCAAGCAGGAACAACTTGTTCAATTCCGGTACGCTGCTGGCCGGCATCCATTGGCGCATGCCGCTTTTCCAGACCAGCGTTTCGGGCTTGATAAGATTATTGTCGATAATCTGTTTAAGGGCTTCCTCATTGAAGGGGCCGGCCTGGACATTGTCTATAACAAGGTACCAGACTGTCTCCTGAGGAATTTGCGGAAGGGCCGGCTGAGCGCCGGGGCGCAACTGCGGGTTGGCCGCCTGCATGGACTGGGAAATCCAATCTGGCATATGCCGGGCCATACTTAGGCCGATACCCAATTCCAGTATTCTTTCAAGGAAATTGTCGTCCTTTTTCTCTAAATTGTCTTCCATACACACTTAGATTAAGCCGGGGATACTTTTCAAGGGAGTCCATTCCAACATGCCGCTACGCCAGGCCAGGGTGTCTACGCTAATGATACCCTGCCGGATCATGGCGGCAATCTGGTCTTGTGTATAGGGGCCCATCTGCTGTCCGTTCACGGCAAGGAGCAACTGTGTCTCGTCGCCCTGCCGGGTAGACATACCGTACTGGTCGGCGTCTATAGTGGGCATTTTGAGTCCGTACTGGGAAGCATGGATGTTTTCCATGGCCTGGCGAGAAGTTTGTTCGAAGGAGTGGTTCTCCTGCATCTTGTCCAGGGAGTTGAATGATTGCGGAGTCATATGGGGCGATGATTAAGGATTAACGGGAGGTACGGGGGGAACCGGAGGAACCGGGGGGATGGGCGGCGGAACGGCGCCGGCGGGAGGGGCAAACAGAGCCTGCAGGGCGGGAACCGTTTTGGCGGGGGCCCAGGCGCTCATGCCTTCGCACCAGGCCAGAGTGTCACCGTTTACTTGCCCTGCAGCCACCATTTGTCCAATGGCTTGGATGCCCACGGGACCATACTGCTGGTTGTTCAAGTGCAGATAGAACGCAGTGACCTGGGGTTGCTGCGTGCCGGGGATGGGCGGGGGGCCCTGCTGCACCTGACCGGCCTGGGCCATGTTCTGCTGCATCATGCCGCCCATTTGGCCCATCATCTGACCCATTTGGCCGGCTACGGCGCCGCCCATCATCATGCCGGTCATCATGCCGGCAGGATTCATGTGGCCTTCGCCGCCGCCAAGGTTCATGGCGCCCATGGCACCCATGTTCTGCAGGCCGGTCTTCATGACATCGGTCTGCTGGTCCAGGGCATGGGCGTTAATGAATGCCGATTCCGTACCCAGGCGGGCCTGGCGGGAGGCCTCGATGGTTTGGCTGTGCTGAGCAAACTGACCTTCTTCTCTCTGGCGAGCCATGGTGTCGGCCATGTGCTCCATTTGGATGCCGGCCGTCATACGGGCGGTAGCGTTTCGCACCTCCAGATCCGTTTCCATCATTTCGCGTTCGCCTTCTACGGAGTACAGGATGTTTTCCTGCTTGCCTTCGTAGTATTGTTTCATAAAGGAGAAGGTACTGCTGTTCTCGTCGTAGTCTACGCGGTTAATCTCTACGCCGGTGAGGGAGATGCCAAAACGGTGCTCCAGATTCTTGGGCGCTGCGGGATTCTTAAGCATGGACAGTATATAGAGACCCATTGCGCTCTTGCGGGTTTCCAGTTCCATCATGTTGATTCCCATGCCGGCAGGGGTCTGCGCCACTATCTCTCCTACGCTGGAGGGCAGCACGCGGCGAATTTTTTCGTCGGCTTCTTCCTTGGGGGTATCCACGCCGCCAAAGGCCCGCAGCAGGTTCAGGATGCTTTCGCTTTCGCGGGGAATCTCATAGGTGAGCACACCCTTTACGTTAACGCGAAGGTCGAAGAAGTTGCGGTTGAAACCGGGCATATCAAAGCCGGGCGGAGGGACCAGTTTAACACCTTCCACGAAGAAGGGCAGGTCAAGGTCGGTTTGTTGGTTAATGAAATAGACCTCGGCCGGGAAGGGGGTTCCGCCGGCAAAGAGGGTGCCTACCAGGCCGGCCAGAACCGGCATGTTGTCGGTGGTGATGCGGTCGTTGAAGGGGCCGATGAAGACATCGCAGCCGCCTTTGGGATAGAGGAAAATGGCGGCCTGTCCCGGCTTTACGTATAGGGCGCTGCCAGAACGGATGCTGGTTTCCTTGCGGGATTGGTTGGGACCAAGGTCGGCGTTGGGACGCCACTTCCAGATTAGGTAATCGTCGTGTCCTTCACATTTGATGGTGTCCATGACACCACCCTCTTTGAATCTATTGAATAGGCCCATGGCAAATACTATTTAATCAATTCTTTCAGTTTGTTTATGTCGGATTTATAGCGAAGACCGGTGCACTTGGCAGCGAAACTGGCCGCCTCCTCTTTTTCACCGGCGGCAATATGCGAAAGCACTACTGCTTTGGCGCAATCCATATCCTGCATTTTTCCTATGCAGCAGTGTAGCACAAAGTCTTCGGCCTGCAGGGTATACCCGGCCTGGCACAGGGCCTCGCACAATTCTACGCGTTTTGCGGCTCCCGCAAATTCATCGTTGTATTCCGATGAAAGATAGGTTTCTACAGCCTTTTCCGGCTGTTCGTTCTTAATGAGCCATGCCACCTGCCCGTCGTAGTCGGAGGGCATCTCGAGGGCCGCCTGAGCCTTCTTTTCTGCTATTTCCTGGCGGGAAGGGACGGCAGCGAGGATGACGGCGCAAAGGATTACTTCGGCCAGGGCAATACCAAGGCCTACGGCCAGAGAGCGGCGACGGCCGCTGCGAATGCCTTCTTCGGCCTGAAAAACCGTGTTGTTGCTTTCTTCCACGAAGCGGGACATCTCACTGCTGCCTTTGAAGTAGCGTTTAACCAGGGTAATGCCGTATTCGTAGGCAACTTTGGATTCGGCCAGCTGGGCGGCTATGCCGCCTTTGCGGGAACGAATGAAGGCCGGGATGGCGCAGGCTACCACGGCCAGGGCCAGGATCCAAAGAATGCCGGCGCCTGTTTTGACGGCCATCAGTCCCAGGAAGCAGCCTGCCACCAGCAGGTACACCCAAAGGTATGCCCCCGGCCGAATTTGACCGGCCTGATGCACTAACTTTTTGATATTCACCGTTTCGGCGTCCAGAGCACTGGCCAGTTCCACGGCGTCCGGGACACCGTCTTCTTTGTCTACAACCGTTTTGCAAACGGGACAAACTTTACTTAAAAGCGGAAGCTGCTCTCCGCATTTGGGACATTTCATATAATATGTACTTAGTTCGTTTATGCCATTGAACCCAGGAACCACTGCTTTACTTTGGCTACCATGGCGCCTTTTTCCGATTCGGCCTTTCTCTTCTCCATGGCGGCCATCATCTGCTGCTGGATTTGGAAATCCCTTTCACGCTGCAGGGCTTCGGCCTCGGCTTCCGCTTTCGCGGCGGCTTTTTCGGCCTGGGCGGCGGCCCTTGCTTTTTCGGCCTTGCTCTTACGGGCCACAATCTCTGACGAGAGGGCCATCACTTCCTCGTAGCGGTCTACGTTATTGGGAATTTGGGCCAGGGTGAAGAGGGCGTCATCGTAGCGACCGGCGGCGCCCAGGCTGCGGGCGTCATTGAGGTAGGTGCCAATGTTTTGGTTATACGCGGCCACGGCAGCATCGGAGGCTTCCTGAATGAAGCTTTTTATAAGGGGATTACGCGGGTTAATTTGACGTATGGCGGCCACATAGGCACGATTTTCATTGCGGTCCACTCCAGTGAGGTTCAAAGTGAGCTCACGGATAAGGATTTGGGCATTTACATCTACGGCCTGCAGCTGGACCGCCAGCTTAACAACGTACTGCGCGGGAGCCGTTGCAGCTACCTGTTTGTCTTCCAGGGCAATTTTGGCGGTAAGGACATACTGTTCCGAGAAAGAGCCCACGCCGTTCTGCATCACAATCTGGGTTAGTTTGTTTTGCATAAGGTCGGTGATTTCCTGGGACCAGCCAGAGAAGGCAGTGTCGAACACAGGGGTGAAAGCTACCTTCCCAGGGGCATAATTGGCCGATTGTGCTCCCGCTGCAAAGCAAAGCATAGCGGCGGCGAGGGAGAGTAAAAACTTTTTCATCTTATTTGCCTCCTATTACCAGCCAGGCTTCTCCCAGTCCTTTGGGAAGAACCTTGCTTTCAATGCCATATTCATTCTTTAGCCATTTGGCCAGGGGCCGTACGAAGCCGGCGGCGTCGATGGGTACTTCCTTGCCGGCCAGGTTGGTGCCGCGGACAGGGATACGGGCGGGATTGAAGTCCAGAGTGTTGCCGGTGGCGTTTACCAGGTTATACTGGCCGTCCACGCAGTGGTCGTTCATCCAGACCTGGATAACCTCTCCAAGTTCGGCTTCCTTACCAGAATAGGTAACTTCGGACTCGAAGTCCACGAAGGCATCTTCCCAGCGCTTGAGCAGGATGCGGGCATTGCGGCCTTTATTGTAGGTATCCTTGAAGTATTCTTCAATTTTTGTGGCAAAAGTGGCCTTAACATCCTGGACGGCCCGGTCCAGCAGAATCTCAATGGGGGCATCTACTGCTTCTGTTTGCACGGGAGGGCATGCGGCCACTTCCATAGAGCTATAGGCGTCAATGGCTGTAATGTTGAACACAATCTGCGAAGTAGGGCCATACAGGATTTTGCGGTAGGAGATGTCAATTAGGATATCGCACTGGGCGGTTCGACGCAACCGGTCCACGGGAGATTCGGCCAGCATGGCAAAGCTGTCCTTGCTTGTGGTAACGGAAAGCTCGGCCTCTTCTTTTTGCAGGCGGCGCAGTTCCGCTTCCAGGTTTTTCAGGGGGAAGCTGTAGTCGGCCATGATGTTGCCTATACTGGCTATGGCCGAGCGTATCTCCGAGTTGGACTGCAGCGCTACTTTATAGTCGGGGACCCAGCGGGTAGTTCCCATGTCGTCGTAGCTGGTCATGTAGCCGTTTTCGTTGCACCAAACATCGGCGGGGACGACCATGATGGTGGGTTTTTTCATTTTCATCTGGGCCCCGAGGCTAAGGCTGATCAGAAGGGCCATTAGGGCTAAAATATGCTTTTTCATAGGCTTAGAACCAGGAATCCATACTCTTGATAACACCCTTGGCCTCCAGATCCTTGCGGAGCCGGTCGTAAAGGACTTGCACATACACGCCCACCTTGTAGCCGCCTTTCATCTTTAGGCGGTCCTGGCCGGATGGGTCTCCGTCCGAGGTGAGGTTTACATAATTGAGGTACGGGCCACCGTCTTCGAAAAAGTCTTCAAAGTAGTCTTCCCATTCCTCCTGAGGATCGGGATATAGGGCGGGGGTGGCAAGGGCGTAGGTAGAGGCGGGAAGGCCACGGTAGATGCAGGCGGCAACGGCCAGTTTTTTGGCCATCATAACGGCCTCATCTACTTTCTTTCCATAGGCCCAAACCTTGAGGGATTTGGTGCCTTCCGTACCCACACCTACAGTTTCTACCTCATAATTATAGCGGGCAAAGAAATTGCCGCCCACATTCTCCATGCGGGATTTCTTGTTTTGGGCGGCAGCCGGAAGACACAGCGCCAGAGCGGTGGCCGCCATAAGACCCAAAACGACGATTCTTCTAAAGTGGTTCATAGGGCTTCCTATTAGAATTCGTATACAAGGCCTACGCGGTAGGTGAAGCCAAGGCGTTTTTCACCTACACGTTCCAGGATTTCTGTGTATGCTTTCCAGTACTCTCCTCCAAAGAAAGGAAGTGAGTAGAAGGCACCTGCATTAATCTTGACGGGGTAGAATACGGTGACGTTGATGTCGGCGCCCACTTCAAGGCCATAACCCATCTTCTTCATAGCGCTTTGCTCCGACTCCAACTCCGACTCTGAGCGGGTGATCTTTGAATCCAGATAATTGAATAGTGCGTAGGCTCCCGGGATGATTTCCATTTGGCGGAAGGGACGGATGCCATAGCCGTAGCCTAGTCTGATATCCGCGGAGGACACCTGCTCCTTGAGATAATAGAAGGTTCCTGTCTCGTCTGCGGGACCCTGGAGGCCGGCTTTGTAAGGGAAATAGGTAAAGCCCAGGCGTATGTGGCTGCAGAAACCGCGGTTACTCATGCCGAACATGTAATCTGCTTCCGCGCCAAAGCCCTTGGAGGCACCGCCGTAGTACAGGGCTTTCACATCCAGGTTGAGTGATTTCTTTTCTTTCAGGAGCATGCCGGGTTCCAGCTTGGTGCCGGCAATTTGGTAGAACTGGCTCACGGGCGACTTGCCGCGGCTTACAGAAGTATTGTTGGCAATAGTAGTTGCACGGACAAAGCCCTTGCGGCGGCTGCCCACGTTGCCGTCATTGTCCAGGACGTATTCGCGTACTTCGAAGCGGCTCATGTTGCGGAGGCCTTCCTTGGTGCCCACCTTGGAAACGATGGGATGGGTCTTGTAGATGGTGGTTTTTACCTTCCAGGCTTCCACGTGTTTTTCCAGCTTGTCCATGATGGCGGGAGCGCAGCCCCGGATGGCCTGATTTTTTGCCTCGTTTTCATTGCCGTAACGGCTGTTGGGGTCGAAGCCTGCGCTGCTTAGGGTCTCTACGTTGTCTATACCAGATAAGGGGAACTGGATTTTGTTCCAGTTTTCCCGCTTGACCTGCTTGGTAGCTTCGTCATCGGTGGGGTACAGCCACTGCTCGTAAACGGCCTTGCGCTGAACGTCGCCGAAACTTACCTTATAGAGGTAGCCGATGGCGTGCGTGCTGTAATTGATGTTGGTAATTTTACCATTTGTGTTGTTACGGCTTTCCCGGCGCACGGGGACGCTGTGGTCTACTACCAGAATGTAGCTGTTGTCTACCAGTTTAACACCCTCTCCGTGCAGGAGATATTCTCCCAGGGCCTGGGCCGATGCAATGTTATACGTTTGGTCTGTGGCGTTGTAGTCGGCCCTTTTATTGATAAGGCTAAGGTCCATGAGGCCGCCGGGGGTGCGGTTGAACCACTTGCCGATGACCTGACGGGCGACATCCTCCTTCTGAATGGCTTCGTATATATCTGCGCGGTGCTGGTTCATGAAGGCCTTGGCGTCGGCGCCTTCCCGTTCTTCGAAGCGGGGATAGCGTACGGTGATGTAGCGGGTTTCCACCGTGTTGTCGTCGAACTTCTGGCCGCCGGGAAAGTTTTGCCTTAGATAGGCGTCGGTGATGGCGTCGTAGCTGTCGTTGTGATGGACGGAGATAACGGTAAGGGCGTTACGGTCGTATTCCGCGTTCACGCTCTGGGCGCTTACAGGCAGGGCAAAGGCCAGTGCCAGAAGCAGGAAAGAAAGCTTTTTCATGTAGATCAGTCTTTTGTGTTAGAGACAAAGATAAAAAAATTATCTTATAACTCCACAACAAGACCGTCGAAAGTTGCATAGGTTTGGGGGAAAAGCGTACGGCATTCGGCCTCATAAGCGCCTGTATCCTCGGTGCGGGAAGAATAATGGCCGATGAGCAGTTTGCGGGCGCCGGCTTCCACGGCCAGCCGCGCAGCCTGCAGGGTGGTGCTGTGGTGGCGCTGGGCGCCTTGGTGGGCGAGCTCCTGCAAATAGGTGGTTTCGTGATAAATCACATCTGTACCGCGCAGCCATACGGATTCCTCGGGGAAGGGCGCGGTGTCGGAGCAATAGGCGTAGCTGCGGGGAGCAAAAGGCTTGTAGGCGGCCTCTGACAGTGGGATACGGGTGCCGTCCTCCCGCAGGACGTCTTCCCCGCGCTTAAGCGAACCAATCTCCGTGAGGCTTAGGCCATACTTTTCTATGGCCTCCTTATGCACGTTGAACGGCGGTTCTTTTTCGGCAAAACGGAAGCCGAAGGTTTCAATGCCGTGATTCAGCGGGAAGGCCTGCACGCAAAGGGACTTGGTTTCCAGGATGGTTTCCGGCGCCTTCATCTTGAGCGGAGTGAAGCGAATCTCGTAGCCAATTCCGTCGCCGTAGTAGCTAAGGAAAAACTTGAGCATGGGGCCGAAAGAGGGCGGAGCAAAAATGTTCAGGGGAATTTGCCGGCCTTTCATGCCCAGGGTACTGAGCAGCCCCATGAAGCCAAACACATGGTCCCCGTGAATATGGGAAAGGAAGATGGAATCCAGCTTCATCATGGGCACATGGTAGCGCACCATGCTGTACTGGACACCTTCTCCGCAGTCTATGAGGAATAAGCGCCCATGCACGCTGAGTGCCTGGGCGCTTTGATTCCGTCCCTTGACAGGCATGGCCGAAGCCGTGCCCAGCATAGTGACTTGAAAAGTATTGGGGTTACTACTCACCCTTCTCGAGCTTGTCCTTGAGGGCAGCCAGAGCAGTGATGTCTCCCAGAGTGGTTTTCTCCACGCTGGTCTGAACCTTCTTGATGGCCTTCTTGGCGGTCTCTACCTCCTCGGTTTCGCGGGCAGCCTTGGCCTCTGAGTAGGTGCGAACGTGGGAAACGCGGATGCTGCGGGTGCTGCGGCGCAGGTCTACGACCTTCACGGGCAGGGTTTCACCTACAAGGGCGTTCTTGCCGTCTTCCTTCACCAGCTCGCGGTTGAAGGCGGTAACCTCGGTTCCGTCGGCCAGGGTGAGAGTGGTGTTCTTATCGCCGATGGTGGCAACGGTAGCATCTACCACGGTGCCCACGGGGTACTTGGCCTCAAGCTCGTCCCAAGGATTGGGAACCAGCTGCTTGTGACCCAGGCTCAGTTTGTGGCTGTTCTCGTCGAAGTCAAGGATCACAACGTCAATGACGTCGCCGCTCTGAACCATTTCGGCGGGATGCTTAATCTTGTTCCAGGACAGGTCGCTGATGTGGATGAGACCTTCTACACCGTCCTCAAGCTCTGCGAATACACCAAAGTTGGTGATGTTGCGAACGGTAGCTTTTTGCTGAGAACCCACGGGGTATTTTTCGCGGATGCTTTCCCAAGGATTGGCGGTGAGCTGCTTGATGCCCAGGGACATCTTGCGGGCCTCGCGGTCCAGGGTAAGGATAACAGCCTCTACTTCGTCGCCCATCTTCAGGAATTCCTGAGCGCTGTGCAGACGGGGGCTCCAGCTCATTTCGCTCACGTGAACCAGACCTTCTACGCCGGGTTCTACCTCTACGAAGGCGCCGTAATCGGCCACGGCCACTACTTTACCCTTCACGGTGTCACCTACCTTGAGGTCTGCGCTGAGAGCCTCCCAAGGATGGGCGGTGAGCTGCTTGAGACCCAGGGCGATGCGCTTTTGCTGCTCGTTGAAGTCCAGCACAACCACGTTGATCTTCTGGTCCAGGGCAACCACTTCTTCCGGGTGGGAGATGCGGCCCCAGCTGAGGTCGGTGATGTGGATGAGACCGTCCACGCCACCCAGGTCTACGAACACGCCGTAGTTGGTAATGTTCTTCACCACGCCCTCGAGCACCTGGCCCTTCTCCAGCTTGGAGATGAGTTCGGCGCGCTTGAGCTCCTGTTCGGCCTCCAGGAGAGCCTTGTGGGATACCACCACATTGCGGAATTCCTGGTTAATCTTCACAATCTTGAAGTCCATGGTGGTGTCCACGAACACATCGTAATCACGGATGGGCTTGATGTCGATCTGGGAACCGGGGAGGAAAGCCTCGATGCCGAATACATCCACGATCATACCACCCTTGGTGCGGGTCTTGACATAACCCTTCACTACTTCGCCGCTTTCGTAGGCGGCGTTTACCATATCCCAAGACTTGAGCTGACGGGCCTTCTTGTGGGAGATGATGAGCTGACCTTTGCGGTCCTCGGCGTTCTCTACAAGAACTTCCACTTTGTCTCCTACTTTGAGATCCGGGTTGTAACGGAACTCGGGGGCGCTAATGACACCTTCGCTCTTGGCGCCGATGTTCACTACCACCTCACGCTTGTTGATGGAGGTTACCACACCCTCTACTACCTCGTTCTCGGTGACTTTGTTGAGGGTTTGCTCATACAGGGCCATGGTCTCCTCTTTGGAGCCAGACTCTGCGCCGTCGTTTTCGAAAGCATCCCAGTCAAAATCTTCGGGAGCTACGGAAGCGTTCAGGACGGCTTTCTTGGTTTCTTTCTGGACAGGAGCCTGTTCAAACTGTTCCTGTTCCACGTTCTTAATTTCTTCAGACATAAAAAATTGGTTGAAAAAACTAGTAGTTAAACATTATTTATTGAACTTTTGCAGCGGCGCACAAAAAAGCGCCCGTTAAAAAGCGCGCAAATTTAAGGAAAATTATTTGATTATCAAAAAATCTTCGTACTTTTGCAGGCTGACTTTTCCGTAATGTCAGCTGGTTGAAACATTAATCCATCCGGTGCGACTGGCCCGGAGCTAAAACACCTGCGAGATATGCTCAGTATCTTCTATAAGGAAAACGGAAAGATTCTCCTCTCCCAGTCGGAGAAAGATTTCGCTGTCCTCCAGTTGGAAAATGTAGTCTGGATAGATTTGGTCCAGCCCACCGGCCTTGAAAAAAGAGCCGTAGAGGGCTTTTTGGGCACCGAAATCCAAAGCCGGGCACAAGCCGAAGAAATTGAGTCTTCGTCCCGTTACTTCGAGACCGACGACGCCATCTTTGCCAATACCAACTTCCTCACCCCCGGTCCGGAAGAGTATATGATGCAGCCCGTATCGTTCACTATTGTAGACGATACCCTAACCACCCTGCGGGAAGTTCCGCTGCGTTCCTTCACAGATTTGCAGCGCCGCCTGCAGGTAAATCCCAAACAGTATCCCTCCGGTTTCAGCGTGTTTGCCAGCATCCTGGATCAACGCGTAGACCTGGACGCCGACATGATTGAGCTCCTGTCCAAGGAAATCAGCCAGTATGCCCGGCAAATCAACGACCAGGAAGACATAGACCAGGAGCTGCTCATCGACATTTCCCAAATGCAGGAAAACACCATGATCGTGCGGGAGAACGTGGTAGATAAACAGCGGCTCATCTCCAACCTCATGCGCTCCACCAAGGTGCCGCGCAACCTGGAGAACCGCCTTAACGTGCTGCTGCAGGATATCAGTTCCCTGCTAAGCCACACCAACTTCTGCTTCGAGCGTCTGGAATACCTGCAAGACACCGTAGTAGGTTTGGTAAACCTGGAACAGAACAAAATCATGAAGATTCTGGCCGTGGTGAGCGTTTTCCTCATGCCCCCCACCCTCATCGCCGGTTTCTATGGCATGAACGTGCGGCTGCCCATCCTGGCCGCCGACAATCCCAACGCCAACTTCTGGAACTGGGTTATCATCCTGGCCCTCATGGCCCTTAGCTGCCTGCTTGTCTTCGTCCTGTTCCGCCGCAAGAAACTGCTTTGATTTTCCCTTGGCGCATAACCAGCTAATTAACAATCATTTACGATAATCAGGGTGCACCTGGAAGTGCACCCTAAATACAGCAAGCTCCTGATAATCAGCACGTTACAAGCCAAAACATTAGGCTTCGTATTCCGTGGGGTCAAAGCCTTCCAGGGCTTCTTTGCGCTCGGTGCAGGTGCCGCATTTGCCGCAGTGCTTTTCCCCGCCTTTGTAGCAGGAATAAGTGAGGGAGAAATCCACACCCAACTCTCGTCCGCGAAGGGCGATCTCCCGTTTGGTTATGTGGCAATAGGGAGAAAGGAGTTGCACGCCGTTATATGTTCCGGCCGAAACGGCGGCGCCGAAAGCCTCTACAAACTGGGGGCGGCAGTCGGGGTAAATGGAATGGTCGCCGCTGTGGTTGGCCATCATGATGGCGTCCAGCTCATAGCTTTCGGCAAGGCCTGCAGCCACGGCCAGCATAATGCCGTTTCGGAAGGGCACCACGGTGCTTTTCATATTTTCGTCGGCATAGGAGCCTTCGGGAATGGCCCCGCCACCCAGCAGTAAAACGCTCTTGAAATAGCTGCCAATGAATCCCAGGGGAATCACCAGATGCTGAACACCCAGCCGGCGGCAATGCTCCCGGGCAAAGGCGATTTCCCGGGCATTGTGCTTGGAGCCATAGTCAAAACTAACGGCCAACGCAATGCTGTCCCGGTACTCATACAGCAGCGTGGTGCTGTCCAACCCGCCCGAATAAATCAATACGGCTTTCATAGGGTTTCCAGTATATCTTCCACGGCGGTTCGGGCACTCTGCACAGCTTCTACCACAGTGGCGGGACCGGACATAAAGTCTCCGGCCAGGAACACATTGGGATAGGCCTGGGCTTCTACCGTGAGCACCGGATCTGGCTTTTCACTGATGGCGATCAGCAAGGTATCACACTCTACAAAGTGCTCTGTGCCTTTAAGAATCTTGGTAACGACGCGGCCTCCGTCTTCGGGGACAACGTTCTTGCAGTCGCAGAACACCACGCCGCCCTCTTTCACTTCCACGGGTGCCTGGAACACCTTGAACTGCACGCCGTCTTCCTTGGCTGCCTTCACTTCCAGCGGATTAGCGGGCATATTCTCAAAGGTTTTGCGGTAATAGACCCAGGTTTCGGCGCCCATGCGAACGGCTGTTCTGCAGGCATCCATGGCCACATTGCCGCCACCAATCACAATGACCTTCCGGCCCAAATGGAAGGCCGACGGATTCTTTAGGAAGGGCAGCGCCTGCACGGCCCTGGCCTCTCCGGGGATGCCCAGTGCCACGGGAGCTTCGGCGCCGGCGGCTACCAGCACGGCATCATATTCGGCCGAAAGGTCTCCCAGGGAGACATCTTTGCCCACCTCTGTATTTTCCCGGAATTCCACGCCGGCGTCCAGCAGTAGTTTTTCGTAGGCGTCGCAGTATTTTTTGTCCAGGCGGAAGCCGGGGATTCCGTAGCGCAGCACACCGCCCATGCGGGGGTTGGCGTCAAACAGGGTAAGCTCGGCGCCCTGCTGATACAGCAAGATAGCCGCGGCTATGCCGGCAGGACCAGCGCCCACAATGGCCACACGGTCGTAGGAATACTCCAGCGACTGGCGCTCCAGACGGCAGTTAAACAGGTACTGCCCGGAGAGTTCCTGTTCTATCTCGTACCAGCGAACAGGCACCCCCTTGGCATTCAGGACACAGTGGCCGTAGCAGAATTGTTTCCAGTCGCACACCAGCGAGGTAACGGCACTAAGGGGATTATTGCGGAAGAGCAATCTTGCGGCTTCTTCCATTCGGCCTTCCCGGTACAGTTGCATACACTCGGGGATGGGGGTGTGCACGGGACAGCCCTGCAGGGCACATTTGGGTTTTTTACAAAGCAGGCAACGGGATGCTTCCGGGTTCATGGTTTGAATACTTGTCTATTGGTTATGGACCGACCCAGTGTGAGGGAATCGGCATACTCCAGGTCGTCGCCGAAGCCCAGTCCACGGGCCAGGGACGTCACTTTTACGCCGGTCTGTTCTATTTGCCGATAAATATAAAAGGCGGTGGTCTCCCCTTCTACGTCGCCGCTGAGGGCCAGGATGACCTCGGCCGACTGGGGATTCTCCAGGGCTTCGAGGCGCCGGGCCAGCTGGCCGATAGTGAGGTCGGACGGTCCCACGCCAGCAATGGGCGAAATGATGCCGCCCAGCACATGATACACGCCATGGTACTGCCCTGTGGCCTCGATGCTCATGACATCCCGCACGCTTTCCACCACACAAATGGTGCGGTGGTCACGGGTTTTATCCCCGCAAATGGAGCAAACCGCGGCGTCGGAGATCATGTGGCAGTGAGTGCAATACTGCACCTGGTCCCGCAGCGCGTTGATGGCCGATGTAAAATGGTGCACGTTCTCGGCGGGCTGCCGCAGCAGGTGCAGCGCCAGGCGCAGCGCACTGCGGCGGCCCACTCCCGGGAGCGAGCCAATGGCCTCTACGGCGTCGGAGAGCAGCACCGACGGATATGTTTCTTTATAGGGCATGATACTGTATGAGACCTTCCATGGGACTGGAGAGAAAACGGGAAAACACTATGCCATACTCCTTGCCCATGCGCCGAAGAATGTCCTGGCAGGCAAAGCCGAAGCTGCCCACCACGCCCACAGGCAGGGCCTGGTACTGTACGAGCGCACGCTCGAAAAGGCCGCGGAAGTTACTGTGAACAAGGTTTTGGACATACTCCTGCGTGTTGTAGTGTTCCAGGATGAACGGGGCAAAACTGCCCAAATAGCGGGCCGGAGCCTCTGCGCGGTACACATTTTTCACCAACGTAGGGTAATCGGCCGGGAACGCTTTGCCGAAGGCTTCCCGCAGCGAAGCGGGCATGCAGCCCTTGATGTAGTCGGCTACAAAGAGGCGGCCCAGCACAGAGGCGCTGCCTTCGTCGCCAAGGATAAAACCGCCGCAGTTCACTTTCCATTCTATGGTGCTGCCGTTGTACTGGCAGGTGTTGGCGCCGGTTCCCAGAATAACGGCAATGCCTTTTTCCCTGCCACAAACTGCCCGGGCCGCCCCCAGCATATCGGAAGCATATTCAATGGCTGCGCCGGGAAACCATCGGCCCAGATCGATGGGAGACTCCCCCACCAGGCCAGCGGCATAGAAATGCACACGCTCAATGCCCGGCCCCAGTTCCCGCGATGCTCCGTCCAGGATTTTTTTCAGGACCGGGGCAGGCGTCTGGGCCAGGTTAAAGCCGGGAGTGCACACTGAGCGCACCACTTGGGAGCCCTCTACAACACACCAATCGGCCTTGGTGGCGCCACAATCTATGATTAATTCCATACCCTACAAATTTATCATTTTTCCGCGGGATTTCCAATGGAAATAGCCATAGACGGCCGAAGCTATGTAGGCGGTGTACAGCAGCGCCATCCAGTACTGGCCGGTGCAGATACACAGGGTGGTGGTTAGGATATCGGCCAGAATCCACAACATCCACTGCTGCAAATAGCTCTGGGCCAGCCACCAGGTGCCTATGACACTGAGTACGGCGGCTGTCCCGTCCAAGAATGGCTGGGCGTCACCGGCGGCCCGCAGAATCTGGATGAGCACCAGGGACCCCACAAAGAAGGCCAGAACGCTCCAAACGCCCACCTTTTTGGGCAGGGCCTGCAGGTGGATTTCTCCTTCGGCCACCTGCGCACTGGCTTTGCGCCATTGCACCAGGCCCACCACAGACATGGCAACGTAATACAGATTCAATCCCATAGAGGCCCAGACATGCTGCACGCCGAACGAAAAGGCGCAGGCGGCACCCGTAAGGATGCCCAGCACCCACATGGCATTTTTTTGCAGGATTTCCAGCACCACGTAGGCGATGCCGGTTACCAATGCAAAAATCTCTATGGCCTGAATCCAATCCAAGGCTTAGCGAACTTCTATGAGTTCCACCACGAATTTGAGGGCGCTGCAGGGCGGTATGCCGTGTGTGCCGCTTTCGCCGTAGGCCAGGTGGTAGGGCAAATACAATTCGTACTTGGCGCCTTCGCTCATGAGCTGCAGGCCTTCGGTCCAGCCTTTGATAACCTGGTTAAGTCCAAATTCGATGGGCTCTCCGCGCTTGTAGGAGCTGTCGAATACCTGCCCGTTGGGGAAGGATCCTTCGTAGTGGCAGTACACTTTGTCTGTAGCTTTGGGCTTGCGGCCAGTCCCCTCTTTGATGACCTTATACATAAGACCGCTCTTGGTGGCCTTCACAGCAGGGTCCTTGGCCATCTGGGCCAGGAATTTTTCGCCCTCGGCCTTGGCGGCAGCGCCGGCAGCGCTGGCACGCTCGGCGGTCTCTTCCTCCAGTTCTTTGTAGAAAGCTTCCAGAGCCTGCCCGGCTTCTTCCAGGGAAATGGCGGGCTTTTCACCGGTTAACATGGCCTTGAGGCCAGAGAGGAAATCCTCTACGGAAGGAACGTGAATTCCCTGCTGATAGAAGCTGGAAGCCACGCTCATGCCAAATGCATAACTTTTCTTATCCATATATTATAAAGATTTTGCGGCCGATTCTCCGGCAAGGAAGCCGGTGCAAAAAGCCATTTGCAAATTATATCCGCCGGTATCGCAGTCCATGTCCAGCACTTCCCCGGCAAAGTACAGGCCGGGATGTTTTTTGGACTCCAGGGTTTTGGCAGTAAGTTCGGCGGTCTTGATGCCGCCGGCTGTAATCACGCTGCGTTCAAAGCCCACGAAACCGGCTACGTCCATGCGCCAGTCCTTAAGGGCCGATGCCAGGCTGTCTACGCTGACCTGGGCATTGGTTTTGAGGAAAGCAATGGTAAGATTCCAGGGAAGGAGTTTGCCCAGCATGATGCGGAACAGTCGCTGGAAGCTTTGGCCCTTGGAACGGGGATCGTGAATGACTTCCTCCCATTTGGCGTGCACATCGGCATCCAGTTTATCCAGCTCTACGGCGGGTTTCAGGTCAATGGACACGGCCACTTTCTGGCCATCGATGAGGGCTTTTACCGCTTTTCGGCTAACCATGAAGCCCAGGGGGCCTTCCAGGCCGCCGTCGGTGAACTCTATGTCGCCAAACTCCTGTTGCACCAGCGCTCCGTTTACATACAGAGACAACTGTACGTTTTCCAGATTGTTACCGTTAAACAGTTCTCCCAGATCTGTTAAGGGGGTTACCCGCTCTATGTGTTTTTCGAATTTGGGATACCAGGACGGTAGCGGGGCAATCTTGCGCTCTTTGGTTTTTCCATAAACCGTTCGGCCACGGAAAGCCTGCTTGATTTCGGCGGCAAGCGGAGTCTTTTCCTTATAGCCGGCAGGAACTAGTGCGGTGAGCGCCGGGAAGCAGGGGTCTACCCCGTGGCCCATTTCTTCGGCCCACATATATCCGTCGCCGGTGCTGCCGGTTCCGGGATACGACAGGCCGCCGGTAGCAATAATGAGTTTACTGCAGTTGTATTCTACGGGTTCTATCGTGAGTTCTTCCCGGGTGGGGGCCGGTTTTCCGGGCCGCAGTTTGCGGGGGTCGTCCACGGGGATGCGCACTTGCCTGCGGCTGGTTTGCACGCAGTCCAGGCTAAAGCCGCGCGGGGTAATGTCTATGGTTTTTACCTCACAGTCTGTGACCACTTTTACGCCCGCAAGGGTGCAGGCCCGCAGGAGGGTATCCACTACGTCTCCGGCCATGTGGGAGGCAGGAAATGCGCGGTCTCCCCTTTCCACCTCCGAGCGCATGCCGTTTTGCCGGAACAGTTCCACCACGTCTTCGGGGGTAAGATTGTGCCAGGCCGGGCTCACAAAATTGACATCTGTACGAATGTGGGAGGAGAAGTCTCCCCAGTCTTTCACATTGGTGAAATTGCATCGGCCTTTGCCGGTAATCATCATCTTGCGGCCCGCCTTGGGCATCTTTTCCAGTACGGTAACCGTGCCGCCGTTTTCACGCTGGGCCAACACTTTTGCGGCGCCTACTGCTGCCACCAGCCCTGCGGCTCCTCCACCAATAATGACAATATCAGACTTCATAGAGATAAATTTGTGCAAAAATACGCTTTTCGGGCAAGGTCTGCAAATAAAGTTTGGTTAGTTTGGGAAAAAAGCCTTATATTTGCAGTCCCGGTCCACCACAACCGGTCCAAGCCACTTTAGCTCAGTCGGTAGAGCAGCGCATTCGTAACGCGCAGGTCGTCAGTTCGAGCCTGATGAGTGGCTCCCTCCCCCAGCCCGGCATTTCTGTCGGGCCTTTTTTGCTCCCTCCCGACTCGTTAATTGACTGATATACAGCCAGTTACTGAAATTTCATCCGGCAAAAAACCGGATGAAATTTTCATAATTATCTAGTAATCAACGAATTAAGCAAACGTGAAAAAGTGCGTTTTGCGCCGTACCGCCTTACCGGATACCCAGCAGTTTATGGGTTTGGAGAGAAAGGCGCCAGTGGAGCGCGTGGGACTTTACGTAGTCGATGGTGGCCTGGAGAATGGCTTGGTTCCGGAGAGGATGGCCCGTATCGCAGGGTTGTAGGAAATGATGGGTGGCCTGGAAAGAGGCCCAGTATTCTAGACGTTCCTCTCTAAGGGTGCCGTCAAAGACCAGTTTAACCTCATTCGCGTTTTCCAGGACCACTTTGCCATGGCCTTTGAGGCCGGGAACGTCTTCCTTGGGGCTAAGCGTTACCCAGTCTATCATCTGAGGAACTGGGCAGGTGCCGTTGGTCTCAATATGGATATTATAATGGGCAGCGTGCAAGGCAGTAACCAGGGCATCGTCTAATTGCAACAGCGGTTCACCGCCAGTGATGCACACCTTACCGCAACTGTCCCACCCCGGGTTTTCTTGAGGGGCCTGCCTGTCCAGACGCATGACTTCGGCCAGTATTTCTTCGGCCGACATCTCGCAATAAGCAGAATGGTCGGTATCGCAGAAGGGGCACTGCAGATTGCAGCCGCTAAGGCGTATGAACACCATGGGCGTACCCGTCCAATAGCCTTCACCCTGAAGGGAATAAAAGATTTCGTTTACCCTGTATTTACCGTTCATAGGCCGCCATGTTCATTTCGCTCTCCCACACTTCCACGCGATAGGCGTTTTCTACGTGGTCGCAAATCCAGCGGGCAATATTTTCGGCGGTGGGATTGAAGTCAAAGACGTCGTTCAGGTTCTTATGGTCCAGGGCGCCGGAGATTTGCTTTTTAATGTGGGTAAAGTCCGTGACCATGCCATCGGCGTTCAGGGTTTCACTTTTACAGTAAATCTTTACTATCCAGTTGTGACCGTGCAGTTCCTCGCATTTGCTTTCATAGGAAAGCATAAGGGAATGGGCCGATGATATTTCCAGTCGTTTGCAAACGTAGTACATGGCATTAAACTTTTACCATGCAAAGATACGTATATTTTGGAATATGTGCCGAAAAGTGTAACTTTGGTAGGATGAAATATACTTGCATAGGACTCATGTCAGGAACGTCGGTCGATGGCCTGGACGTTTGCTGCGCTTCTTTTGCCAAAGCCGATGGCATCTGGCGCTACCACATTGACGCCGCCCGCGGCTACGACTACCCCGAAGATCTTCGGGAAACGCTCCGGCACCGCGTACAGGATATGTCGGCCAAAGAGTTCGTGGCCTTTCACAGCGAATACGGCCGATTCTTAGGGCAGCGGGTAAATGAATTCATGGCCGAATTCGGCGTAAGGCCGGCCCTGATTGCCTCCCACGGCAGCACGGTTTTTCACGAGCCGGGCAAGCGCATCATGTTTCAAATTGGCGACGGCGCTGCTATCGCGGCCGAAACCGGCATTCCCGTGGTGTCCGATTTCCGTCGGCTGGACATCATGCTGGGCGGGCAGGGTGCTCCGCTCGTACCCATCGGCGACGATCTTCTTTTTGGAGACTATGACTATTGCCTGAATATCGGCGGCTTCTCTAATATATCGTTCCGGGACGGGGAGCGGCGCGTGGCCTTTGACATTTCGCCGGTAAACTACGTCATCAACCATTATTGCGGGCTCCAGGGCCTGGACATGGACCGGGACGGGCTCATTGCTGCCTCCGGAACGGTTTGCGAACCCCTTTTGAAACAATTGGATGCCCAGGATTATTACGCTAAGCCCTGGCCCAAATCCCTGGGCCGGGAATGGGTAGAACGAAGCATCTTCCCTCTCCTAAATGCGTCCGGCCTGGAATTGAAAGACCTTCTGAGCACCTACTACGAGCACTGCGCCCGGCAACTGGCCCGTGTTACCCAGCCCGGCAAAAGCATCCTGGTCACCGGCGGTGGGGCTTGGAACGAGTATCTTGTTAAACGCATGGAATCTTTGAGCGGCTGCCTGCTTGTTATCCCGGAACCGGCGCTGGTAGAGTTCAAGGAAGCCCTTATCTTCGCATTTTTAGGGGTGTTGTACATGGCCGATGAGCCATCCTGCCTGTCATCGGTTACCGGCGCCCGGTGCAACAACATGGGCGGCATGCTGTTCAAAATGTAACGGCCGGCGGCAGGGGCTATGACTGGGGCGGCGGAACGTCTCTGCGGTCTACCAGGTCTCGAACCACTTCCAGATAACTGTCTTCGGCGGTGCCAAAGGCGGCGCGAAGCTCCTGTAGGGTGTATTTACCGTTGCGGGCCCGGATCCAGGAAAGGAGCTGCCGGGCCAAATCGGCCGGGCGGGCGGCACCGGCACGACAAAGGTCGCATTTGCCGCAGGGCGCGCTTTGTTCCTGGCCAAAGTAGCGCAGTAGGAACTGCGATCGGCACTCCTTGTCTTCCTGCACATAATCCAACATGGTTTGCACGCGTTCCCGGTAGGTGGCACGCAGCATTTTGTAACGCTCCGGGCTAAGCTGTACGTTGCCGGGGCGCAGGCGGTCGTGCAGAACGCTGATAACGGTGGCATGATCGGCCGGAATATAGCGTATTACATGATTTATGCTTAGGCCATACAGGAGTTGACGCAACTGGGCCGTAGAAATACCGCACTTGCCGGCTACCAATTCTTCGTCGATAGGGACAGGATAGGAGAACAGGCCGGTGTAGAGCCGCATGAGCGTTTCCAGCAGGTTGGGCATGGCGGGGTGAGGCAAGTCTATGGAATAGAGTGCCGTACGGTCTACATCTATCTTCACCCGCGTTTGAATGTCCATGTCTTCGGCTACTGTCCAGTGGCCTTCCCGTTCCAGATACTTGATGGCGTACCAGGTGGGCGCCTGCTGCAACTTGTACTGTTTACAGAAAGCCGCCAGATCCAGTTTGAGCATGCGGCCGATACCGGTGTCGTAGGGGATCTGGAAAAAAATGTGCAGCTTTTGATAGATGTCCTCGATGAACTCCAGGCTGGGGAAGGACACCTCTTCTATCTGTTTGAGCCGCGCCGCGTCGGTGCCGTTCCACAGCAGAACCGCGTAAGAGGGCTTCCCGTCGCGTCCGGCCCGTCCGGCTTCCTGGAAATAGGCTTCGGGGCTGTCCGGGAGGTCGGCGTGGAGGACAAAGCGAACATCCGGCTTGTCGATACCCATGCCGAAGGCGTTGGTGCACACCATCACGCGCGTTTTGCCGGATTTCCATTCGGCCTGGCGAAGTGAACGGGTTTCGGCGCCCATACCGGCATGATAGAACGAGGCCGATATCCCCGCCGCACGAAGGGATGCGGCCATTTCCTCGGTTCGGTTGCGGCTGCGCATGTACACGATGCCACTACCGGGGACGCCTTCGCATACACTGCGAATCTGGCCCAGTTTATCCTGGGTTTTGCGCACAATGTAGCTTAGGTTGGGGCGCTCGAAACCGGCCTTTAGGAGGTTGGGATGCTGAAAGCCCAGCCGATCCATGATATCGGCGGCCACCCGGGGAGTAGCCGTGGCGGTGAGGGCAATTAGCGGGGCTTCTACGCGTTTGCGAAGGTCTCCTATTTGCAGATAGCTGGGCCGGAAGTCGTACCCCCACTGGGAGATACAATGGGCTTCGTCTACTACTATATAATTGATGTTCAAGACCGAAAGATAGGCGTGAAACAGTTGGGTTTGAAGGCGTTCCGGGCTAAGGTACAAGAACTTGTAGTTGCCGTAGGCGGCATTGTTCAGGGCAAGGTCTACCTCCCGCCGGTTCATGCCCGCATGGATGGCCATGGCCTTTATTCCCCTGGCCTGCAGGTTCTGGACCTGGTCTTTCATGAGGGCTATGAGCGGAGTAATGACCAGGGCCAGCCCCTCTTGCATGAGGGCGGGGACTTGAAAGCAGATGCTTTTGCCGCCGCCTGTGGGCAAGATGGCCAGCACGTCCCTGCCGTCCAGGGCTTCCCGGACGATTTCCTCCTGCATGGGCCGAAAATGGTCATAGCCCCAATATGTCTTCAATACTTCCTGTGCGGTCATGACATTACGAAGATACGGCTTTTTTTGTAACTTTGTGCATGACTTTGCAGAAAACCAATGCGGCCAGGCTGCTGGATGCAGCCGGTATTCCATACACCCTTGTACCCTATGAAGTGGACGAGGAACACCTGGAGGCTTCGCATGTGGCGCAGCAACTGGGGCAGGATTTGGACCGCGTTTTTAAAACCCTGGTCCTTCGCGGCGACCGTAACGGCCTGTTTGTTTGCGTGATGCCCGGTTCTATGGAAGTAGACCTTAAGGTAGCAGCCCGCATTTCCCGCAACAAGAGCTGCGCCATGATCCATGTGAAAGAACTGCTGCCCCTCACCGGATACATCCGTGGCGGCTGCAGCCCCATCGGCATGAAAAAACCCTTTCCCACCTATGTGCACGAAAGTGCGCTGCTCTATGACACCATCTATGTGAGTGCCGGCATCCGCGGCCTGCAGCTGTGTCTGGCCCCCCAGGCACTCATAGACTATATTGGCGCCGGTATCTATCCGCTATAGCCCATAGCCCCGAAACATGCCCAACGGTCCAAAGGATGGGACGTTGGCAAAGGATTCAGTTAAAGATTGAGCAGCGGAGAAGCCACGCCGCGACGAAGGACGCGAAGGGCCACGGTACCGGGCGCCACGCCAAGCGAAGAGAGGGCAGCGGCGGCCGACTGATAGGCCAGTTCGGGCGTGTTGTTGTTACCACTCAAATGGCACAGGAAGAGATTCTTGAGGCCGGGGTGCCAGAACTGGCAAATGGCCTGGGCACAGGCATCGTTGGACAAATGGCCGATCCCGTGCGTAATACGGTCTTTAAGGACCTGGGGATAGTCGCCGCCCAGCAGCATATCTAAATCGTAATTGGATTCCACCACCACCGTAGAGGCTTCCGAGGCCCATTGCAGGGCTTCCGGGGTTACATGTCCCATATCGGTCATGAGCACAAAGAGTTCTTCCTCACAGCGAATGGCCAGGCCGATGCACTGGGTGGCATCGTGCGGAACCACAAAGTACTGCACGTCAAAATCCAGGGTGACGGGCGTCCACACTCCCGCCAACAAATGCTGCCGGCAGGGACCCGTCCATTCCCGCGTAAACGGATGCCGGGCCAGGGCGTCATGCAGCACGGGGGTGGTCCATACCGGCAGCGCAAGCCGCTTGCAAAATGAACCCAGACAGCGGATATGGTCTCCGTGGTCGTGCGTAATGATAACGGCCGACAGCGCATCGTAGCCAAGCCCAATACTCTCCAATTCCTTCTTCACCCGACGAATACCCACACCGGCGTCGATGAGAAGGCCCGACCTGGGTCCCAGCAATAGCGAACAGTTCCCGCAACTGCCACTGGAAAAACTTATAAATCGCATCATGGCCGTTCCTCCTTGTCGCAGTAGCGTGATATCACGTTGTAGGCCCCGTCCACGCCTAATTCGCCGGCGCGGGACAGGTCTATGCAGCCTTTCTCTTTATCCTTTAGATAAATGAGCACCAAACCACGGTTAAAGTAAGCGTCTCCCATCCAGGGGTAGAGTTTGATGGCCTTGTCGTAGCTGTCGATGGCCTGCACAAAGCGGGAGCTCATGCAATACAGGTTACCCAGATTGAACTGGATGTAGGGCAGCGAGGGCAGAATGGCCGCCGCCGCTTCCGTATCGGCCAGGGCCTCGGAGTAATCGTACTCGCGGGAAATCTGCTCCCGTACCCGGGCCCGGGTGTTGCCTTTGTCGTCCATGGTAAGGGTTTGCACATTGGACTCGAAGGAGGCGATAAACTGAATCATCTCGGCCCTAAGTGCGCCCCGGGTCATCAGATAAAAGGCTTTATAATAAGAAGAATAGGTATCGGCCGAAGCCTCCTCCCCTTCCACGGCGTCGGTAAAGTGCTGCAAGGCAGCCGTGTATTGCCGCAGTCCCACGTCCTGAAGCCCCTTCATGAAGGCACTCTGGGAAGGTGCGGTGAGAACCTCCGACGTGACGGGAAGATCCGGGGCCACCCCAGCCACCACCACCGGCTGCGACTGAAGGGCCAGGAAGTGGTCCAGCAATTTGTTCTCGTAGCGGTGCGCCAGGGCGTAACGGGTATCGTCACGCTCCCGGGCCAGCGCAAAACGGTACATGGGCTTGAGGTTAATGTCCACATCCCGGGAGCGCAGCATCTCGTCTTCGAAGTTGCCTCCGCGGGCAAAATCGGCGTCCAGGGCCAGCAGGTTGCTGTATTTGCGGGTGGTGTCCGAGAAGTCGGCCCCGCCGGCGGTGGACGACTCGTAATCGGCCACTTTCTTGCGGGCGGTGCGATAGTCCTCCTTGGACGCGCGCGACATCCCCAGTTGCAGCTCTACGTAGGCGCGGTTCATATAGGCTTTTGCAAAGTCCGGGTACAGTTCGATGGCTTTGTTGTAGTCGGCCAGGGCATCGTCCCAGCGCTCCAACTCAATGAAGAAACCGGCCCGGTTAAAGTAGGCCAGCACGTTGCCGGGATTGATGGCTATGACCCGGTCCATGTCGGAGAGGGCGCCGTCAAAATCTCCTACCTGCGCACTAAGAAGGCTGCGGTTATAGAGTGTGAGCGCATTGCCGGGCTCATATTTAAGCACCGTATTCAGGTCTTCCATGGCCTCTTTCAGTTTTCCTGTCTCGGCCAGCACCAGGCCGCGCTGGAAGTGTGCTAGGGTTACGGTAGAGTCCAGTTCGATGGCCCGGTTCAAGTCCTTTAGCGAGGCATCGAACTCCCGGCGCGACGCCTCCACGCCAGCACGCCGGATATATCCTTCCGGCTCAAAGCGATCCAGTTTGATGGCTTTGTTATAATCGGTGAGGGCCTTCAAAGTATCGCCCAGGAAAAGGTAGCTGGCGCCCCGGTTCAGATACGAAGAAGGGTCCTTGGGCTCCTGACGGATGTACTTGTCAAAATCGGCCACCGCCCTTTCGAACTGACGGCTAAGGAAATAGGTTACCCCGCGGGTGTAATACAGCCCCGGAGAGCCCGGCCGAAGGGAAATGGCCTGCTCAAGGTCCTTCAGGGCAGCATCATACTCGCCGGTGCGGCTTTCGGTGATGGCCCGGTAATGGTACCCCGATGTAAAGACGGGATTGAGGCGAACGGCGGTGGAAAAATCGGCGCGGGCACCGCGGATATCGCCCAGGTTATACTTGGCTATACCACGGTAGAAGAAGGTCCAGTAGTCGGTGCTGTCCAGCTGGGCCAGGATATTGAAATTGGAAACAGCCTCTCCCAGACGTCCGTCCTGCAGCGCCGTGCGGCCCCGGAAGGAGAAGACGTCTTTGTCGTACTGGGCAAGCGCCGATGGTCCGACCAAGAGTAATAGAAGGAAAAGGAGTTTGCTTTTCATCAAATAAATTTTCATTTCCGCCGCGAAATAGCTAATTTCGCGCCAAATGACAAAGTTAGGAAAATTTTTCATCATAGCAGGCATTCTGCTGCTGCAAGCTTGGAAAGCCGATGCACAGGGCGTACGCTACAGTATAAGCCCCGTCAACGCCGACCAAGTTCTTTCCAAGGAGCACATTCGCGAAACCGTGAATTATCTCACAGACGCCTCGCTGGAAGGCGGCCGGGCCACCGGCTCGGAAGGGGCCGCCCAGGTGGCCCGCTGGCTGGAGGGGAACTTCCGTGTACTGGGGCTGCAACCGCTGGGCGGGGCCTGGCTGCACGGGTTCAATACCCCGGAGGGAATGGGACGCAATGTCATGGGACTCATCCCGGGCGGCGCCACCAACGCCCGTTATGTGGTCCTGATGGCCCACTACGACAATCTGGGCGTGCTCAACGGCCAGTTTTATCCCGGCGCCGACAGCAATGCGTCGGGCGTAGCGGCCCTGCTGGAAATGGCCGCCATGGTTAACCGCATGAACGTTTGCCATAAAATCTACTCCTCCAGCCTTATTCTGGTAGCCCTGGATGGGAAGGAGAAAAACCAGGCCGGCGCCGCCGACCTTTGGCGGCTCATAGAGCAGAAAAAATTGCTGGATCCCGTGTCGGGGCAGCCCGTCACAGCCTCCCAAATCCATTTGGTGGTAAATTTGGACCAGATAGGAGGAACGCTTTCCCCGCTCACGGAAGGGAATCCCCGCTTCCTTATGATGCTCAGCGAAGAAGGCTCCAGCCGCCGCTCCACCCTCGAGAGCGTGAACAAGGGCAAGGGCTTTGGGCTGGAACTGGGCTTTGACTACTATGGCAGCAAAGACTTTACCCGGCTGTTTTTCCGTCGCATCTGCGACCAGCGCATCTTCCTGGAGCACGGCATTCCCGCCGTCATGTTCACCTCCGGCATCACCTTCAACAACAACAAAACCACCGACACCGCCGACTCCCTGGACTACGACGTCCTGAAAGACCGTATCCGACTCATTTTTTACTGGCTGGACAGGGTATTGTAATTTTTTGTATCTTTGCATCATTATGAAAGAATTCTTAAGAATGATGAGGCGCTACGCCTCGCCTTATATCGGCTATCTGGGCGGCGCCGTTTTTCTCAATATCTTTTCGGCCATCTTCAATATCTTTTCCTTTGCCCTGCTGGTTCCCCTGCTCAACATCCTGTTCAAGGTAGACAATACCACCTACCAGTTCATAGCCTGGGGCGAAGGCAATATTAAGGATACGCTCATCAACAACTTCTACTATTACGTAGCCACTTACATAGAGCATTTTGGTCCGCTGACTACGCTCATTATGCTGGCCGGCGCCATGATTCTGTTCACGTCGCTAAAAACGGCCTGTTACTTTGGTTCGGCGGCCGTCATGACTCCCATCTCTACCGGTATTGTCAAGGATATCCGCGCTGAACTTTATAACAAGATTCTTTCCCTTCCCATCGGCTTTTTCTCCGAGGAACGTAAAGGCGACATTGTAGCCCGCATCACCGGAGACGTAGGAGAAGTGGAAAATTCCATCACTTCTTCCATTTTCATCCTCATCAAGGATCCCATCCTCATCCTACTGTACTTTGGCTTCCTCACGTTCCTAAGCCCGGAAATGATGACGTTCACCATTCTGTTTGTGCCCGGGTTCGTGTGGGTGATGGGCGTCATTGGCAAACAGCTCAAACGCGGCTCACTGGAAGCCCAAACCCTCTGGAGCGACACCATGACGCAGGTCGATGAAACCCTGGGCGGTCTTCGCATCATCAAGGCGTTCAACGCCGAAAAAACCATGAGCAAGCGCTTCCTGGATGTCACAGACCGCATGCGCCGCAAGATTGTGCGCGTATCCCTGCGGCAGGCTACGGCCCATCCCGTGAGCGAATTCATGGGTACGCTCATGCTCATGATTGTGCTATGTGTGGGCGGTGCCATGATTATCTATGGAAAGAGCTTCTTTGGCGGCAATTTCATGGATGGTTCGCAGTTCATCTTCTTCCTTGTCATTCTGTACTCGGTCATTGAGCCCATCAAGGAACTGTCCCGCGCCACCTACAGCATTCCCCGCGGCCTGGCATCCATCGAGCGCATCAACAAGATTCTCCAGGCCGAAAACCCCATCAAGGACCCCGAACATCCCAAGCCCCTCAATGGTTTCAAAGAGGGCATCAAGCTCCATAACGTTCACTTCTCCTACGAGAACGGCCGCGAAATCCTCAAGGGCATAGACATAGACATTCCTCTGGGCAAAACCATTGCCATCGTTGGGGAATCGGGCGCCGGAAAATCCACCCTGGTAGATCTTATCCCCCGTTTCTGGGATGTCACGGAAGGCAGTATCACCATAGACGGCATTGACATCAGGGATGTAGCCGTCAAAGACCTTCGCGCCCTCATGGGCAATGTGAACCAGGAGCCCATCCTGTTCAACGACACCATCTATAACAACATTGCCTTTGGCGTAGAAGGCGCCACAGAGGAACAGGTCATTGCCGCCGCCAAGATTGCCAACGCCCACGACTTCATTATGGAAAAGGAGAATGGGTATCAAAGCAACATCGGAGACCGCGGAGCCAAACTCTCCGGCGGCCAGCGCCAGCGCCTTTCCATTGCCCGCGCCATCCTAAAGAACCCGCCCATCCTCATTCTGGACGAAGCCACCGCCTCCCTGGATACCGAAAGCGAGCGCATCGTGCAGGACGCCCTGGACCGCCTCATGAGCAACCGCACCACCATTGCCATCGCCCACCGGCTTTCCACCATCAAGAACGCCGACGAGATTATCGTGATGCACGACGGCCGCGTGGTAGAACGGGGCCGCCACGAGGAACTCATCGCCCTGGGCGGCTACTACAAGAAGCTTAACGACATGCAGGCGCTATAATGAAAACGCCCCCCGAAACTGGTATGCCCCGCAGGCAAAGAATGGCCTTCAGGGTAGTGTTCTTCCTATACGTTGCGGCGGTGTTGTTTCTATGCTTTGCCCGCTTCGACAATGCCCCGTCGGTAGATCTGGGGCTGCTGGGAATCCCCACCGACAAACTGGTGCATTTTGCCATGTTTTGTCCCTTCCCTGTCCTGGCATACCTGTCTTTTAACCAGTTCGCGGGCAGCACAAAAGCCACTTTCTGGCTCATGGCCGTCTCTCTGGCCGCCGGGCTGCTGCTGGCGCTGGGAACCGAATGGGGGCAGGCACATCTTACCAGCTATCGCATGGGCGATTCCATGGATTTTGCCGCCGACACTTTGGGACTTCTCACCGCCTCTGTCCTGGTACTTTTCTGGAACGTGTCCCAACAAAAAAAGCAGCAAAAATGAAGCGCACCCTTTTCACCTTCCTGCTTTCTCTCTCACTGGCAGCAGGAGCCGCCGCACAGGTTCCTCATGCCAAAGATTTCGCAGTTCTGGCCGACTCCTTAACTTTGCGCCTGCAAAGGCGCAGCAGCGTCCTCACCCGGGTTCGGGTGAATAAAGTGCTGGTACGCGGTGGCGCCTTGGATTTTTACTTTAGCCCCGAACTAGTCTATCATCCCTGGCGCCCCGGAGACGTTCAGTGGTTCCGCGCTCAGCTTCAGGAACAGCTTCACGGTTATAAACTGGGCCGCATCTATAGCGGTAAACAAGATATCTCGGCCTTGGAAATGCCCGCTATCGGCGCCGACGGGAAACCCCAGGACACCCCCTTCAGACGCCCCGATCCCCGCACCGATGTTCCCCCGCTGGTAAGCGGAAACGATTGGTGGCCCCAGGGGCTAAGCGGTCGGCACATTGCCCTGTGGCAAAGCCATGGCCGCTTCTGGAGCGAGAAAAATGACCGCTGGCAATGGCAACGCGGTCCCGCGCATCGCACCGTAGAAGACATTTACACCCAAAGTTACGTACTCCCCTTCCTCATCCCCATGCTGGAGCATGCCGGCGCCGTAGTTCTTACCCCCCGGGAACGGGATCCCCAGACGCATGAGGTGGTTTGCGACAACGACCCTTCCTTTGACGGCGAGCGCACGCCCGACATGCGCCAAAAAGGCAGTTACAAGGAAAAAGGCAGCTGGAAGGACGCCGGAGTAGGTTTTGCCGATGCCTGTGCGGTGTATAAAGAGCAGGAAAACCCATTTGCCATGGGGTCGGCCCGGCAAACGGAAGCCGGCGCTAAAAAACCCGCCGAAGCCATCTGGCGCCCCAACATCCCCGAAAAAGGCCGCTATGCCGTCTATGTCTCCTATGCTACCCTTCCGGGAAGCACCACCGATGCTCGTTATACCGTGCACCATCTGGGCGGGGAAACCCTTGTGCATGTGAACCAGCAAATGGGGGGAGGCACCTGGATATATATAGGAACCTTCCTCTTCGGGCAGGGCAGCGATGGATATGTATCCCTTAGCAATCAAAGCAGTTCGGCCGGCATTATTACCGCCGACGCCGTTCGCTTTGGCGGCGGCATGGGCAAGGTGGAGCGCGGAGGAGCGCCCTCGGGCTATCCCTCTTATGTGGAAGGAGCCCTATACAGCATGCAATATGCGGGCATGGACCTTTCCCTTCTGGCCGATTGGAACAGCGACTACGTAAAGGATTACGCAGGCCGGGGCGCGTGGGTGCAACATCTCTCGGGCGGCTCCCGGGTCAATCCCAAAGCCGCAGGACGGCACATTCCCATAGACCTTTCGCTGGCGTTTCACTCCGACGCCGGCATTACCCCCAACGACTCCATTGTGGGCACCCTGGGAATATACACCCTGCAGGAACGCGACCGCTCAGAGCATTTCAAAAACGGCGAAAGCCGCATGAACAGCCGCCTCCTAACCGACTTCATCCAGTCGCAGCTGGTGCAGGATGTTCGCGCAGGATTCGAGCCAGCCTGGACACGCCGCGGCACCTGGGACCGTTCCTACAGCGAATCCCGTACTACCGGGGTTCCCGGCATGCTGCTGGAGATTCTCTCCCACCAGAATTTTGCCGACATGCGCTATGGCCTGGATCCCGCATTCCGCTTTACCAGCTGCCGGGCCATCTACAAAGGTATGCTCAAATACCTGAGCGCCCGATATGGCTGCCCCTATGTAGTGCAGCCGCTGCCGGTGCAAGCCTTCAGTGTTCGCCTGGAGGGCGGTAAAGCCGTGCTTAGCTGGGAGCCCACCACCGATTCCCTGGAAGTAACCGCCGTACCCACCCATTACCGCGTTTACGTTCGGCGCGGGGAGGGCGGCTTTGACGAGGGACGCCAGATACAAGGAACCACCTGCACCTTGCCTTTGGAAAAAGGACACTTGTACAGTTTCAGGATAACCGCCTGCAACGAAGGCGGCGAGAGTTTCCCCTCAGAGGTTTTATGCGCCGGGGTTCCCGACGGAGCCGCCGGGCCGGAAGTATTGGTGGTCAATAACTTTACCCGGGTGGGAGCCCCCACCTGGTTTGACACGCCCACCCATGCCGGTTTCATGGAGGATTTAGACAGCGGCGTTCCCTGGGGGCAGGATATCCTTTATGCCGGCGCCGTGAACCAGTTCAACCGCCAGCAAAACTGGACCGACGACGACAATCCCGGCTTTGGCGGCTCGTTCACCGACCACGCCGGACAACTTGTAGCGGGCAATTCTTTTGATTTCACTGCCGTGCACGGCAAGGCGCTGCTGGAAGCCGGTTATGCCGTTTCCTCTTCCAGTGCCCAGGCCTTCGACGGCCAGTCCCCTGCTTTTGCCCTGGATCTCATTTGCGGCAAGCAGGTTACCACCCGCGTGGGCCGCGGTGCCGTTCCCGACAAATACTCCGTGTTCCCCGAAGCACTTCAGGAGGCCCTACGGCAATATACAAAGACCGGAGGCCATATCATCCTCTCTGGCTCCTACATTGCCACCGATGCCTGGGACAGCATTTATCCCGGAGTACAAAGAGCGCCGGAAAGCACCCGGAAGTTCATCAAGGAAGTGCTTGGCTACAAATGGATTACCAACTTCGCCGACCATACCGGGCAGGTGCTACCCCTGCCGGGAAACGGCTTTGGCCCGGCCAGCTATAACCGCGACTGGTCCCCAATTTTTTACCGGGTAGAGAATCCCGACGGAATTGCTCCTGCAGGTGACCGTTCACAGGTACTCATGCGCTATCATCGCTCCGGCATTTCGGCCGCCACCCTATTCACGGCCGAAGGCGGCTACAAAGTAGTCGCCTTCGGATTTCCGCTCGAAGCTTCGGCGCAACTGCCTCAGCTTCTTATGCAGGCCTTACATGCGCTCCGGTAATTGAATGCCCAGCAGCTCCATGGCACTGCGAAGGGTGCGGGCCAGGGTCCAGATAAGTTCCAGGCGGTACTTTAGTACAGCCTGGTTTTCTTCTTTCAGGATGGGTGTTTCGTGGTAGTACTGGTTAAACTCCTTGGCCAGGTCGTAGGCGTAATTGGCCAGAACGGCGGGGCTAAGGGCAGCGCCGGCTTCGGCCACTTTTCCAGGGAACAGGCCCAGCAGTTTCACGAGCCGCACTTCCTTGGCCGACGGCTCTGCGCCCATGGCATCGGCCGGGCCGAAGGGAACCGTAGCCTTGCGAAGGATGGAGCAAATGCGGGCGTGGGTGTACTGGATGAAGGGGCCTGTGTTTCCGTTAAAGTCGATGCTCTCTTTGGGATTGAAGAGCATGGTCTTCTTGGGATCTACCTTAATTATAAAGTATTTGAGGGCGCCCAGGCCAATCATGTGGTACAAGCGGTCTTTTTCGGGGGCGCTTAAATCTTCCAGTTTGCCGCTTTCTTCCGAGGTCTTTTTGGCCTCCAGGTACATATTCTCTATTAGGTCGTCGGCGTCTACTACCGTTCCCTCGCGGGATTTCATCTTGCCTTCCGGGAGTTCTACCATGCCGTACGACAGGTGGTAGATGCGCTGGGCCCAGTCGAAGCCCAGCTTGGCCAGAATGAGTTTGAGCACCTGGAAATGATAATCCTGCTCGTTGCCCACCACATAAACGTGGGAATCCAGGTCGAAGGTATTGAAGCGACGCTCGGCGGTGCCCAGGTCCTGGGTAATGTACACCGAGGTTCCGTCCCCGCGCAGCACCAGTTTGCGGTCCAGGCCGTCGGCGGTAAGGTCGCACCAGACGCTGCCGTCCGGGTCCTTCACAAAAACGCCCATATCCAGGCCTTTTTGCACCAATTCCTTCCCCAGTAGATAGGTTTCGCTCTCGTGGTCCACCTGGTCGAAGGTAATGCCAAGGGCTGCGTAAGTTTGGTCAAAGCCTTTGTATACCCATCCGTTCATGGTGGCCCAGAGCTGCCTCACGTGAGGATCTCCCTGTTCCCATTGAACCAGCATGCGATGCACCTCGTCCAGCACTTCGGGATGCTCTTTCTCCATTTGGGCATAGGCCACATAGCAATCGCCCACCAAATGGTCGCCTTTCTTGCCCGTGCTTTCTGGGGTGGCTCCGTTAAAGAGTTTTTCCCAGGCATACATGCTTTTGCAGATATGTACGCCACGGTCGTTTACAATGGTGCTTTTGATTACCTGGTTGCCGCAGGCTTTGAGGATGCGGGACACACTGTCGCCCAAAAGGTTATTACGAATATGTCCCAGGTGCAGGGGCTTATTGGTATTGGGGCTGGAGAACTCCACCATAATGCGCTTGCCGGTAGCGGGCAGCTGGCCATAGTGCTCGTCGGCCGCCATGGCCTGCAGGGTTTCGTTCCAGTATAGTGACGAGAAGGATAGGTTTAGAAAACCCTTTACGCTGTTATAGGCGGCAATTTCCTTCACATGGGCCACCAGCCACTCCCCTATGGCATTCCCCGTGGCATCTGGTGCTTGATGGGAAATCTTCAGAAGCGGGAAGGTAACCAGGGTATAATCCCCTTCAAACTCCTTGCGGGTAACAGAAATCTGAAGTGACGCGGGCGCCACTTCAGTTCCGAATAGTGCAAGCACGGCTGCTGCAGCGTGCTGCTGAATAAAGGATTCCGGTGTCATCCCAGATAGCTCTTGAGAAGTTTGCTGCGGGACGGGCTCTTGAGGCGGCGTATGGCCTTTTCCTTGATTTGACGTACGCGCTCACGGGTGAGGCCGAAACGTTCGCCAATCTCTTCCAGGGTCATTTCCTGGCAGCCAATGCCAAAGAAGCTCTTGATAATCTCGCGTTCGCGGTCTGTTAAGGTACTAAGCGCACGCTCGATTTCTGTATTCAGGCTTTCGTTCACCAGTCCTTTGTCGGCCGACGGAGAGTCGTCGTTGGGCAGTACATCCAGCAGGCTGTTGTCTTCTCCTTCTACGAAAGGAGCATCTACGCTCACGTGACGGCTTCCTACGCGCAGAGTATCGGAAATTTTGTCCTTGGGGACATCGATCATCTCTGACAGCTCTTCGTTGGAAGGCTGGCGTTCGTTCTCCTGTTCGAATTTGGACAGTGCCTTGTTAATCTTGTTCAGGGAGCCCACCTGGTTTAGGGGCAGACGAACAATACGACTTTGCTCTGCCAGGGCCTGAAGGATACTTTGCCTAATCCACCATACCGCGTAGGAAATGAATTTGAAACCACGGGTTTCGTCAAATTTCTCGGCTGCTTTAATAAGGCCCAGGTTGCCTTCGTTGATAAGGTCTGGAAGGCTAAGGCCCTGGTTTTGGTACTGTTTGGCCACAGACACCACGAAGCGCAAGTTGGCGCGGGTGAGTTTTTCCAAAGCTTCCTGGTCTCCTTTGCGAATACGCTGGGCCAGTTCCACTTCTTCGTCTGGGGTCACGAGTTCCTCGCGGCCAATTTCCTGCAGGTACTTGTCCAGCGACGCGCTTTCGCGGTTGGTGATGGACTTGGTAATTTTAAGTTGCCTCATGTGTTTAATTAAAAATCCTTACTTGCCGAAAGCCAGGTAGAAAGCTTTGCCACTGGGATCTACACCTTCGATGTAAATGCCTCTGGGGGCTTTCTGGGCCTTGGCCACAACTTCTTCGGGATTTGAAACAGCGTCTCCGTTTACGTAAGCAATTACTCCGCCTTCATGGGCTCCGGCTTCGGCCATTTTGCCATTTCCTACAGAAACAATCTCTACGCCGGAACGCAGTCCCAGTGCTTTGAGTGCTTCGGGGGAGGCTGCTTTCAGGCGGGCACCATAGAAAGCGATGGATCCGTCTACATCTTTTTCGCCGTTCTTGCTGGCGGCAGCCTGGAACACCACGGTGGTGGTTGCGGTTTTCCCGCTGCGAATGTAGGTTATTTCTGCTTTGTCGCCGGGATGGTAACTGCTTACCTTGGCCTGTACAGAAGAAGCATCGGTAATCTTCTGGCCATCAATGGCAATAATGACATCGTTTTTCTTCAGACCGGCTTTTTCGGCGGCGCTTCCTTTCAAAACCTCGTTTATATATACGCCGCTCACGGAGGAAAGTTTCATTTCGTCGGCAATTTTCTTATCCACGCTGCCCATGGTGATGCCCAGCATGGCGCGCTTCACGCTGCCGTAATCGATGAGATCTTCCACTACCCGCTTTACAATGTTCACGGGAACTGCAAAGGAATAGCCGGAATAGGCGCCGGTTTGCGATACAATGGCGGTGTTAATGCCCACCAGTTCTCCCTTCTTGTTTACCAGGGCGCCGCCGCTGTTGCCGGGATTCACGGCTGCGTCGGTCTGGATGAAGGATTCAATCTTGAATTCTCCGCTGCCGTCGGGCATGCTTCGGCCTTTGGCGCTAACAATACCGGCGGTAATGGTGCCGCGCAGCTGGGCGCCCAGCGGGGAGCCTATAGCCAGCACCCACTCTCCCAGCCTGAGGGCGTCGGAATCTCCCATCTGGATGGTGGGAAGATCGGTGGCCTCTACCTTGATAATGGCCACGTCCGTGGCTGGGTCGGTGCCCACAACGGTGGCATCGTACTGCTGGTTGTTGTTCAGGGTAACCTGGATCTTGGTAGCATCGGCCACTACGTGATTATTGGTAACAATGTATCCGTCTTCGCGAATGATAACACCGCTGCCGCTCCCCTTCTGCTCCCGGGACTGGGGCTGCGAGAAGTCATCGCCGAAGAAGAAGCGGAAGAAAGGATCGATGGTTTGGTATTGCTGCCGACGCTGAACGGTTACCTCTACATATACTACGGCTTCCACGGCGCTTTCGGCGGCATAGGTAAAGTCCGGATAATCGGAGTCTGCCAAATTGACAGTGCGAAGCTCAACGGTTTTTCCACTTTCGTCGGTTACTACGGTTTGGGGCTGCTGGGGTTGCGGTTGGGTGGCTTTTACCACGCCCAATGCCGTAAGGCCTCCCGCCAGCACAGATGTTAGTACAGTCAACATAACTTTGCTCATGATATTAATGTTTTTGTTTCATTCCGGGGGCTGCAAAAATCAAATCTTATGCCAATATGATTTGCTTCGGTCCGTATTCGCAAGCTGCTCATTCTCAATGAGTTCCAGATATTTCATCCGGTTTTTTGCCGGATTAAATATCAGCAACACACTAATAATCAGACAGTTACGCAAACAGAAAAAGCGCGCTAATGCTAGAATAGTTTTCCAGTATTGAACTTGGAGGCCAGGCCCTGGAGTTCATCGGCGGTGGCGGGACGGTTCAGGGCTTCTTTGCGCTCCTTTTGGAACTGGGCTTTGAGACGGGCAAATTGGCGCTTGGTGTCCAGGGTAAAGTCCCCGCCCTCGATCCAGGCGAAATAGGCGGGTTCGCTGTTCCACACTTCCCGTGCTGTTTTTCCCTTATGCTTGCCGAAGCTGATGACGGCTTCCCCGTCCTCGGAGAGGATGAGCCGTCCGGCAAAGTCTATGGTGCGGGCTTTCCCGCCGATTTTGGAAAGAGCCTCTACGTCGTTTTTCAGAACTTCCTGCTGATAGGGTGTGGGCTCCTGATAGCGGTCCAGCTGGCCTTTGAGGACTTCGTAGGTGGCCATGGTGTCGGCCTCGGCCGTGTGAGCGTTCTCGAAATCCTTCCCGCCGCAATAGAAACGATAGGCGGCCCTAAGATTCCGGGGTTCAAAGTGGTGAAAGATATTTTGAACGTCCACCATTCGGCAGGCATGAAAGTCTATACTTTCTATCCGGGACAACATTTCCTGGGCCTTTTCCTTAGATTCGGGCACGCCCAGGCGCTTCTGGCAGTATTGACGGGCTCTTTCGAATTCTTCGGCAAGAAGCGGCAGGTCGAACTTAATGGAGTTGAACCCGGCCAGGTCACAGCCTTCCAGCCAGGATACTACCTCTGGCAGGACCTCTATGAATTTGGGGCAGGACACCAAATCTTCGTCCTTTACGCCATTTACCTCCGAGGCCTGCGGATTAATGGGAATGACCGCATGCCGTTCATAGTCCCAGGGCTTGATTTTCCAGGTTTTCACCCGCACTTCCCCACCGGGCATGACCTTTACAAAACTAAGCTCAATAATGCCATCCGAGGCAATATTGAGCCCAGTACTCTCTATATCAAAAAACAGTAAAGGCTTTTCCAGGTTTAGTTCCATGGCAGCGCCGCTACTGAATCATGATGGGCATGAGGATGCCACACACTTTTTCGGTGGCAGCTTCTTCCTGGGCAGGCAGGATGAGGGCGGCACGGCGGGCATCGGCAAACTTGATAACCAGCCCATTGCAGCTCATGTTGGCCAGAATTTCCGTGAGGAAGGTGCTCTTGAAGCCGATGGTAAGGGAGTCGCCGGCGTAATTGCAGGCAATCTTTTCATAGGCGGCCAGGGCAAAGCCCAGATCCTGGGCCGAAACCTCCAGCTGGCCCTCGTTCAGGGTGAGCTTAATGTGGTTGGAGGCTTTATTGGCGCACACAGCAACACGCTTTACGGTGTTCAGGAGCAGCTGACGGTCTATTTGCAGCACATTGGAGTTGCTGAGCGGAATAACATCCCGGTACTTGGGATACTTGCCCACTACTAGACGGCAGATGAGAGTGGTGCCGCCAAAGGTGAACTGGGCCGAAGTGCTGTCGAAGGCAATCTCTACGTTTTCTACGTCCTTGCCGATGATGGAGCGCAGCACGGCGGCCGGCTTCTTGTGCAGGATGAAGGAGGCTTTTTCCGGAGCCTTTACATCGGCGGTGGTGTAGCAGATGAGTTTGTGGGAATCTGAGGCTACCAGCGTGGTGCTTTCCGGGGCCATGTCGAAGAAGATACCGTTCATGGCCGGACGAATTTCGTCGTCGGCGGTGGCATAGATGGTGCTCTGGATGCCTTCTACCAGGCTTTCGGCGGGGAAGATAACCTTGAGGGAATCTTCGGCGGTGCCTTTGATCTCCGGATAATCGTCGGCCGGGAAATAAGGCAACACGGAGTTACCGCTGGCCCAGCTGCACTCGAACGAGCTTTCGCTCACGGTTTTGATTCCCACCGGCTGGTCTGGCAGTTCTTTCAGAAGATCTATCATGTGACGGGCGGGAACGGCGATGGAGCCTTCTTCGACGGCGCCGTCCACCTCTATGCTGGTGCGCAGCGTTAGCTCTGAGTCTGAGGCTGTAATCTCCAGGACATTGCCCTTGAGGACAAAGAGGAAGTTCTCCAGGATGGGAAGCGGAGACTTGGACGGAATGGCCTTGGATACATCCATGAGGGCTTTCAGGAGATTGGTGCTGGAAATGTTCAGTTTCATATCTTGTGCTTTTTATATTCTCAGTTTACAAATATAATGATTTTCTTGCAAATAACATCATTTTTTCGGCAATGGCGCTACTGATCGGCCAACCTGCTGTCTTCCAGCGAGTTACAAAAATCTCATCCGGCTTTTTGCTGGATGAAATATCAGCAACGTACTCATAGTCAGCTACTTAGGCAAAAGCCGACAGTAGTAGTTCATGGGGGCATTGGAGCCGTCAAAGATGCCCACAAGGTCCTGAAGGAGTAAATCGGGGCGAACGGGGCCGGTTTCCCAGTAGCGGTTGCCGCCGCCAGGGGTGCTTTGGAGGGTGTTGTTCCAGACGGCTTTTTCCAGCACCGGAAAGTCCGGAAAAAGCGGATGCACAGCGCGAAGCTCTTCCAGAGAACGGCACCAGCCGGGGTGCAGCCACACATCGGCCTCCTTAGAAAAACGCCAGGCCGTCTCTACGTCAATAACAGAGGACTCTTCCCTGCCCGGCCGGGCTCCCAACACCTGCCCCCCGGCATCCTGGATAAGGCGGGTCATGTAATTATCCCCGCCAGGAATGAACCATTGGTCCTTATAAGGAATGTTGATGAGCACCTTATGGGTGGCCGACGGCCGAACAAGGGAAAGATAATGCTCCTTTACGGCCGAAAAAAGGGAATCGGCAAGGGCCTCGCGGCCGATAAGCAGGCCGAAGAGTTTCACATACTCGGCCCGGGCAAGGGGGTGGTGCTCCAAATGCTCGCTTAGCACAACGGTGCGTATGCCCAGCTCCTGCAGTTTATCCAGACAGGGGGGCTTTACGGCGCCCACGGAATAGGTGATAAAGAGGTGGGGCCGAAGCTCAAGGATGGTTTCGTAGGAAAGGGCCGCGTCGTAGCCCACTTCCCTGGCCCGGGACAAGACCTTTTCATTTCCAAGGAATGACAGACCGGAAACGCCCACCACCGTGGAATCGGCGCCAAGGGCCTCAAGAAAGCCCACATAGGAGGAGGACATGCACACGAAGCGCCGGCAGGGACCGCTCAAAGTATCGGCACCCCCACCCGGTTGCAGCACCACGGCCCTGCCGCCAGGCAGAAGGCGAAACCACTGTGCATACTCCATTTGGGCCGTAGCCTCGCGGGAACTCCTGCCACAGGAGACGACAAGCAGCACAGCCGCCCAGAGTGCGAATCGCTTTATTTCCATTCCTTGAAAGGACACCTTGTAAGATAGGAATTATAGTAACGTTTGTCGCCGGTGACTTCTTGCCCCAGCCAGGCTGGACGCTGGAAGGGTTCGTCCGGGCTGCCCAGTTCAATCTCGGCCATTACCAGACCTTCGTTACTGCCGTGAAACACGTCCACTTCAAAAAAGCGCTTTCCGGCAGGCACTACATAACGGGTTTTGTCAATGCTTCCGCCATGGCACAGCAGGAAAAGATCCTCGGCGTCCTGCAGCGGAATCTCTTTTTCCCATTCCTTGCGGGATATCCCGTCCAGGGACGGCCCTTTGATGGTAAGGATACCCACCCCGTCCCGGATACGGACGCGTACGGTATTGCCGCCGTCGTGGGCAATGTACCCCTGTTTGATGGAATAGGACCTGACCGCCTCCTGCAAAAAAGCACGGGAGCACACCAGGAATTTTCTTTCTGTTTCTATATGCATAGCCTACATGAGCCAGTTGGACATATCCTTGCCGGAAGCGAGCCCTTCCCTAATCTGGGTAGAAGAAATGGTAACCAGCGGGGCCTTCAAAAGACGGATTTTATACTGGGGATTCTCTTTTAGCAGCCGGGCGCGGGCATAGCCGCGGTGGTAGCCCTTTCGGGGAAACACCGCCACGCCGTACTCCAGCAGGATGCGCTCGTGATAGCGCCACCCCTGGAAAGAGGCCAGATTGTCGGCGCCGATAACCAGGGTAAAGTGGTGTTGAGGTTCCCGCTCACGAAGGGCATCCAGCGTGCGAATCGTGTACTGAGGCGGCGGCATCCTGAGTTCCAGGTCCTGCGCCACCACCTTTAGGTCTGGGTGGCGTGCTATGGCCTCCAGCGCGGCCTCGTAGCGCCCCTGCCCGGTGGGCAGCGTATGCGCCTGCTTGAAGGGATTCTGGGGCGTAACCACCAGATACACCAGGTCAAAGCCCGCCTCCCTGGTAAGGAAACGGATAATGGCCTCGTGGCCTTTGTGCAAAGGGTTGAAGGACCCGCTGTAAACGGCAATGTTCATCGGTTCAAATGTACGAATTTTTTTTGTATCTTTGCTAAGATAAACTGTTCAAGCAATTATGTCCGGCAAAGTCCTCATTTTCTCGGCCCCTTCAGGAAGCGGCAAAAGCACCATCGTAAGTCATATTCTGGGGCTCCATCCAGAGATTGAATTTTCCGTATCGGCCACCTCCAGGCCTCCGCGGGGCACGGAGCAGGACGGCGTAGAGTACCTCTTTTACAGCGCCGACATTTTTCGCGCCCTCATTCGCGACAGTAAGTTTGTAGAATATGAAGAGGTGTACCAGGACCGCTTTTACGGCACCCTCAAAAGTGAAGTGAACCGCATTTGGGCCAAAGGCCATGTGATTATCTTCGACGTGGATGTCAAAGGCGGCGTGTCCCTCAAAAAATATTTCGGCGACGCTGCCCTTTCGGTCTTCATCCAGGCGCCTTCCGTGGAGGAGCTTCGAAAACGCCTGGTGGCGCGAGCCACAGACACCCCGGAAGCCATTGAGGAGCGCGTAGCCAAAGCGGCCGAAGAAATGACGTGGGCGCCCCAATTTGACCAAGTGCTGGTAAACGACGACCTTTCGGCCGCCTATGCGCAGGCCGAAAAAATGGTAGACGAATTCCTTAAGCGCTAAGTCTTTCATAATTCCGGAAATTTGGTTAACTTTGTGGACGGAAAAATCGTTTTATAACTTTATAAAATCTATGGTATCTTACAAAGAATTAGGCCTTGTGAACACCCGCGAGATGTTTGCGAAGGCCGTTGCCGGCGGTTACGCCATCCCCGCATTCAATTTCAATAATATGGAGCAGCTCCAGGCCATCATCCAGGCCGCCGCAGAGACCAAATCCCCGGTCATCCTCCAGGTTTCCAAGGGTGCACGTAATTACGCCAACCAAACCCTCCTTCGCTATATGGCCGAAGGTGCGGTGGAATATGCCAAAGAACTGGGCTGGGCCAACCCCCAGATTGTCCTTCACCTGGACCACGGCGACAGCTTCGAGCTTTGCAAGAGCTGCGTAGACATGGGCTTCAGCTCCGTAATGATTGACGCCTCTTCCCTGCCCTACGAAGACAATATTGCCCTTACCAAGAAAGTGGTGGAATATGCCCATCAGTTCGACGTAACCGTAGAGGCCGAACTTGGCGTGCTGGCCGGCGTGGAAGATGAAGTTTCTGCCGCCGAATCCCACTACACCAAGCCCGAAGAAGTCATTGACTTTGCCACCCGTACCGGCTGCGACTCCCTGGCCATCTCTATTGGCACCAGCCACGGCGCCTACAAATTCACCCCGGAACAGTGCACCCGCGACCCCAAGACCGGCAAGCTGGTTCCTCCGCCGCTGGCCTTCGATGTTCTGCACGAGATAGAAAAGAAACTTCCCGGCTTCCCCATCGTTCTGCACGGCTCCAGCTCCGTTCCTCAGGAGTACGTAGACATGATTAACGAACTGGGCGGCAAACTCCCGGATGCAGTGGGCATCCCCGAGGAACAGCTTCGCGAAGCCTCCAAGAGCGCCGTTTGCAAGATCAACATCGACAGCGACAGCCGCCTGGCCATGACCGCCGCCGTGCGTAAGGTCTTCCACGACAAACCCGGCGAGTTCGACCCCCGCAAATATCTGGGTCCCGCCCGCGACGAGATGAAAAAACTCTACATGCACAAGATTATCAATGTGCTGGGCTCCAACGGAAAGGCCGAATAAATCCAGCAGCATATAACCAAGAAAAAATGCCCCGTCTTTGTTTGACGAGGCATTTTTTATTCGGCCTGGAAGCCTTTCGGGTAATTCATGGTAATGCAGTGAAGGCCGCCATGGCCCGAAAGCAGGGCCCGGCAGTCAATCACTTCCACCTTTCGATTCGGGAAAACAGCCTGCAGCATTTCCCGGGCAATCTGGTCCTTGGGACCGGCGGATCCGGGAATAAGGACCGCCCCGTTCAGGATGAGGAAATTGGCATAGGAGCCCGGGAGCCGATAATCGTCCAGATACATGGGATCTGGAAGTGGAAGGGGTACCAGCCGATAAGGCTTTCCATCCAGGGTGCGGAACGTCTGCAGCTGGGCCTCCATGGCCTTCAGGGACGCATAGTTTTCATCGGCAGGGTCCTCGCAGCTGGTGTAGGCGATGGTGTTTTCCGAGCAAAAGCGGGCCAGAATATCTACATGAGAGTCTGTGTCGTCGCCGACAATGGAACCGTGCTCCAGCCAAAGGATGCGTTTGAGGCCGAAGGCCGCCGATAGTTTTTCCTCTATTTCCACCCGACTTAACTGCTCATTGCGGTTCACCGAGCACAGGCATTCCGACGTAGCCATGAGGGTTCCTGCACCGTCGGTGTCAATGCTTCCGCCTTCCAGCACAAAAGGACGCATATCCAGGTAGCTCACATTGTTGCCCCAGGCACCGGCCTGATACATACGGCGGGTTATCTGGTTATCCAGCCAGGCCCCGAATTTGAGGCCCCAGCCGTTGAACACAAAATCTTCCAGGCACTTTTCCCCGCGGTCTCCCCATACACTGATAGCGCCATGGTCACGGGCCCAGGTGTCATTGAGAGGACACTCAACAAAGCGGATGGGCTTTCCGGCAGGATCGAAGGAGCGCAGCGCCATATCGGCCTTGCATTCTTCTATGCTGCGGCACACAATGACAAGGGGCTCATATCGGGTAATGGCGGCTGCCACACGAACGTAGCAGTCCAGCACCCGCGGCAGGTCATACCATTCGGTCTCGGGGTGCGGCCAGGTTAATTGGATAAATCCCTGGGGTTCCCATTCGGCAGGAAGTCTCATATCTTTCCTTACAAAACAATAAAGTGCGCAAATATACGCAAAAAAGCAGTATATTTGTATGTTTAAGAAAGACTAATATGAAAAGCAACCGCATTCTCCTTTCCCTGGCCACCACCCTGGCCTTCACGTTTGGCGCTCAGGCGCAAGTGTATCAGGACGCCTTAGAGCAGGCCCGGCAAACCGTTCAGGAAAAGCAGTCCAACCTGGAGGAAGCCCAGCGCAAGGCCGATGAACAAATGCGCGAAGGTAAGATGGAAATCGACGCCCTGCAGCGCAAACTGGACAAAGCCCAAGACCTGTACAGCGAGGCCAAGAAGGAGGCTCAACAGGCAAAACAATCCTTAAAATCCAAGAAAACCGTCTATGATGCCAAGAAAAAGGCCCTAAAGCAGGAAAAGAAGGCCCGTAAGGCCGACGACGGCGTCATTGACTCCCACGACAAACGCGTGCTTTCCAAGCTGGAATCGGAGGTAAAAAGCGTAGGACGGGAACTAAAGGATGCCAAGCGCGATAGCAAAGACGCCCAGGACAAACTGAAGCGTGCTCAAAAGGACGTAAAAGAGCTCCAGGGCAAAATTAAGGAACAGAAGAAAGGAATCGCTGCTGCCAAGAAAGAAGTAAATGCCGCCAAAAAGGAGGTAAAAAGCAGCCAGAAAGAACTGAAGGCCCAGCAGGACGCCGCGGCCAAACAGGAAAAAAGCGCTACCGAATAAAATGGGAAAAATCATACTCACCGGAGACCGCCCAACCGGAAAATTGCATTTGGGCCACTATGTAGGTTCCCTGCGTAACAGGGTGCTGTTGCAAAACGCAGGAGACTACGACCGCATGTTTGTCTTTATCGCCGACGTCCAGGCCCTCACCGACAACGCCGACAACCCAGAGAAAGTGCGCCAGAATATTATAGAAGTAGCACTGGATTACCTGTCATGCGGGCTGGACCCCAATAAAGTAACCCTCTTTATCCAAAGCCAAATTCCAGAGTTACACGAGATAACTCAGTTCTTCTCCAATCTGGTTACGGTCCAGCGCCTGCAGCGCAACCCCACCGTTAAGGCCGAGATGTCACTGCGCGGCTTCAACTCGGAAGTAGAAGACGACAACCGCCGGGGCCTTCCCGTAGGCTTTTTCACCTACCCCATCTCCCAGGCGGCCGATATTTGCTTTTGCAAAGCCACTACCGTTCCTGTAGGCGAAGACCAGGAGCCCATGATTGAGCAGTGCCGGGAAATTGTGCGCAGCTTTAACGGAACCTACAAATGCAACGTCCTGGTAGAACCCAGTATCCTGCTTCCTTCCAACCAGGCCTGCCGCCGCCTGCCTGGCACCGACGGCAAAGCCAAAATGAGCAAGTCTCTGGGCAACTGCATCTACCTAAGCGACGACCCAAAAGAAATGGAGCGCAAAGTAAAGGGCATGTTCACCGACCCCGGTCACTTGCGCGTAGAAGATCCCGGCAAGGTAGAAGGGAATCCCGTATTCACTTACCTGGATGCTTTCTGCGAAGACGCCGACTTCCCCAAGTACTGGCCCGACTACAACAACCTGCAGGAGGTAAAAGACCACTACATGCGCGGCGGGCTTGGGGACATGAAGTGCAAAAAATTCCTCATCAATGTCTTGAACGACCGTCTGGAGCCCATCCGTGCCCGAAGGCATGCCTATGAGCAGGACATTCCGGCCGTTTACGAGATTCTGCGCAAGGGCTCAGAGGCCGCCCGCGAGGTAGCCGCCCAAACCCTTCACGAGATGAAGGATGCCATGCAAATCAATTATTTTGACGACGCTGCGCTCATGGCCGAGCAATCGGCCAAATATAGGCAGTAGCTACTCCCCGTACCTTTTCAGGAGCACATCGTAGGCGTCTATGCGGCGGTCCCTTAGGAAGGGCCAGCCGCGGCGCACATATTCGCACTGCTCCATATCTATTTCCACTACACGGGCGCCTTCCTCAGACTTATCAAATTCCGTGAGTAGTTCCCCTTGGGCGCCCGTAACAAAGGAGTGTCCCCAGAAATCGATGCCGGTGGTGCGGCCGGTAGGATCTGGCTCTACGCCCGTACGGTTGGCCGTAATCACGGGAAGCCCGTTGGCTACACTGTGCCCCCGCTGAACCAGTTGCCAGGCCTGGCGCTGCTGGGCCTGCTCCCATTCGGGGTCTGTAGGGACGCCCCCGATAGCGGTGGGATAAATAAGTAGCTCTGCGCCAGAGAGCGCCATGGCGCGGGCAGCTTCGGGGTACCACTGATCCCAGCATACCAGTACGCCCAGCGTTCCCAGGGATGTTTTGATGGGCTGGAATCCCATATCTCCGGGAGTGAAGTAGAATTTCTCGTAAAACAGAGGGTCGTCGGGGATGTGCATCTTACGGTATTTCCCCGCTATGCTTCCATCCTTTTCCAGGACTACGGCCGTATTATGGTAAATACCGGCCGCCCTACGCTCGAAAAGGGACAGCACCAGCACCAGGCCCAGTTCGCGGGCCAAGGCTCCAAAACGCTCCGTTGAGGGGCCGGGGATGGGTTCGGCCCAGTCGCAAAGAGCAGCGTTTTCCTCCTGGCAAAAGTACAGGCCGTTGTGCAATTCCTGCAGCACCACCAGCTGGGCGCCCTGTGCGGCCGCACTGCGTATATGACCTTCCAGCCGGCTCATATTGTCGGCCATATTGGAGGTGCAGTGCTGCTGCACCAGTCCTACTTTAATCTTTCTCATAGGGGGTTATTTGTAACGGGTAAACTGCCGCAGCTCGCTATCGGCCTTAATTTTATCGATGATGGCGCAAACCAGGCGGAATGTGCGGGAATCTTTGGTATAGGAAGCCGGCGTAATAAAGTTCACGCGGGACTGCTTAAGCAATTTGCGGGCAATCTCTTTCTTCTTGGGACGGGCGGGGTCGAACACGGCTATGGCGTTGCCGTCGAACATGGTAACCAGTTTCATGGATGGAACGTCGGTTTCTCCGTCACCGAAGTAAATCATGTTGGTAAACGGGATGCGCTTGGCGTCGTCCGAGAGGGACTCGTTCACTTTTTCTGCATCCCGGGATGAGAAAATACCCTTTTGTATCTTAAACAGATACTGGGTTTTAGCCGTAAAATCTACGGCGATTCCGGGCCACTCGGCTTCTCCGTTCTGGTCGTAGATGAAACTTCCGGCAAACACGTGCTTGAATGCCCGGGCAATGGGAGAACCCTCTATGATTTCCGTGAGCCCGGAAGAATTAATGTAGTGCTCTATAATAACGCCATGCTCCCTTCCGTACTGATTTACGTTGTGGAACCACTCCCGCACCCCTTCATAGAGCTTGATGTCCTTGCCGTAGCGGCGAAAATCCTCGCGGGTTAGTTTGATGCCATTCTTGCGGGCTTCGTCGTGCATCAGTTTCATATAGGCCAGAATGTTGGAAGCGTCCTGGCCAATGGCAATGCGGTTGCTCTTGTCCCAGAATTCTTCCGGGGTTTGTCCTATAGCCTGAATGAAGCCAAACTCCTGCATGTTTCCCGGCGACAAAGTGCCGTCGAAGTCGTATATAAGGGCAATAATAGGTTTACGTCTCATCTTCTTTTCTTTACGGGCGCAAAGATACAAAAAAAAGACATCTCCCGAAAGAGATGCCTTTTAAAGCATTTGCCTTGTTGGTCTTACTTGACCTCCACGGTAACAACGCGGTTCTTGGCAGCACCGTCGAACAGCTGTACGGAAGCACCGTGAGCAGCGGTCTCGATGTTTTCTTCCTTGGCACCAGCCTTGGTGAGCAGACCTACAACGGCCTTTACACGCTGCTCGGAGAGCTGCTGGTTGCGACGGGCGCTACCGGTCTGTTTGTCGGCGTAACCGTTCACAAGGAGTTTGGTGTTGGCGTCTACCACATTCTCGGTGAAGTACTCCAGGTGAGCTTTCTCGCGGGCGCTCAGCTGAGCGGAACCACAGTCAAAGTACAGGGTGATAGGAGCACCGGGCTTTACATCAACAGCGGTGAAGGTACCGTTCTCGTAGAGATAGGTTTGGCCGTTGACCAGCTGACGTACGGGAGCCAGTTCGTTCTCCAGGGCAGCAATCTTGTTCTTGAGAGCAGCGTTCTCTTTCTCCAGGGCAGCCACTTTGTCCTTGAGGGCATTGTACTGGTCCGTGGTGAAGGGCACGGGGATCACGACAGGAGTGATGGAGCTGTGACGGTTGAAGTTGGTTTTGCCGATACCATAGGTAACACCGATAGTGGCGGTGGCGGGCAGGAAATACTTGTGCGAGCTGTAATAGGTTTCGCCGCGGGTTACCAGCAGGGTGAGGTCGATGAAAGCGCTGAGGCGGCTGGTGAGGCGGATGTCATTGTACAGACCACCACCCATTGCGAACTCGTTGTCACCGTTCCAGAGGAAGCCATGACGGGAAAGAACACCGGCAGTTACATACAGGGAAGGATTCCAGGTGCGGGTTTCCTTGTAACCGGAGAAGGTGTTGAGGAAGTTCCACAGAACGTCTCCGTGCAGGTAGTTCTGGAGGCTGGCCTGATCGAATTTGGGCAGGCCGTGGGAGTTAAACAGGCCATTCCAGCCGAGACGGGTACCGATGGAAGGGGTGAACCACTTACCCACGAAACCAGTTATAGCGAGGTTACCAAGACCCTGGTAGTCTACAGGATAGTGGAGGAAGCCCGTACCTTTCTTTTCCGGGTTGAGAGCATCGCGGATACCGGCGTTCCAACCAGCACCGATGCCGATGAACAGATTGTCAAAGGCTTTGTTGGTTTCATAGGCGCCACGAACGATCTTTCCGTTTTCGTCACGGTTGGCATTCTCCTGAGCAAAAGCGTTGGTGGAGAACAGGAGGCTTGCAGCTGCAAGAACTCCGAGGATAGTTTTGATACCTTTCATAATAAAGTATTACATTGAATTATTGTCTACTCTATGCGATACGGGGCAAAAAGCCATATATCGACGCAAAAGTAGTTAAAAAAATCCAATCAGCAAAATTTTGCCGATATTTTTTAAATATTTTCAAAGAAATGTAACTTTGCAGCAGTATTTGTACCATGCAATTCCATCTTCAATCGGCCTATCAGCCTTCCGGAGACCAGCCGGAGGCCATCGACGAGCTTTGCCGCGCCCTTGAGCAGGGGGTGCAGGACGTTACCCTGCTGGGCGTTACCGGCAGCGGGAAAACCTTCACCATGGCCAATGTAATCCAGCGCCTGCAGCGCCCGGCCCTCATCCTGAGCCACAACAAAACCCTGGCGGCCCAGCTGTACGGAGAGTTCAAGGCTTTTTTTCCCAATAACGCCGTAGAGTATTTCGTTTCCTACTACGATTATTACCAGCCCGAGGCCTACATTCCCGTTACCGATACCTATATAGAAAAAGACCTTAGCATCAACGAGAAGATTGACGAGCTTCGCGTAAGTGCCGCATCGGCCCTCATGAGCGGCAGGCGGGACGTCATTGTCATTTCCTCGGTGAGCTGCCTGTACGGCATCGGCAACCCCGACGACTTTCACGACCAAACTGTTACCGTTCGCAAAGGCGAGCAAATGTCCATGACCCGTCTCCTATATAAAATAGTGGACGCGCTATACTACCGCACCGAGACCGACTTTAAGCGCGGCAGCTTCCGCGTACGCGGGGACACGGTAGATATCTTCCTGGGCGGGGCCGATTATGCCGCCCGCATCGAGTTTTTCGGCGACGAAGTGGACCGCATTGCGCTCATCGACCCGGTGAGCGGCGCCATCTTCGAGGAAATGGACAAGATTGACCTGTACCCCGCCAAGAACTTCGTCACCTCCAAGGAAAAAGGCGCCGCGGCGGTGGGCCAAATCCAGGACGACCTTACCCGGCAGGTGGAGTACTTCGAATCCATCGGCAAATTCCTGGAGGCCAAACGCCTGAAGCAGCGCGTAGAGTACGACCTGGAGATGATTAAGGAAATGGGCTACTGCCCCGGCGTAGAGAATTATTCCCGCTATTTTGACGGCCGAAAACCCGGGCAGCGCCCCTTCACCCTCATCGACTACTTCCCCAGCGATTTTCTGGTTTTCATTGACGAGAGCCACGTCACGCTCCCCCAGATAAGGGCCATGTACGGCGGAGACCATTCCCGCAAAGCCACATTGGTAGAATATGGCTTCCGGCTACCCGCCGCTGCCGACAACCGCCCCCTTACCTTTGACGAATTTGAGGCCGTCACCGGACAAACCGTCTATGTGAGCGCCACCCCCGCCGACTATGAGTTGGAAAAGAGCGAAGGCCTGGTGGTAGAGCAAATTGTGCGTCCCACCGGCCTGCTGGACCCGCCCATCGAGGTTCGCCCCACGCAGAACCAGGTGGACGACCTCATGGAGGAGATTCGGATAAGGGCCGAAAAAGACGAGCGCGTGCTGGTAACCACCCTCACCAAGCGCATGGCCGAAGAACTGGACAGCTATTTTGGAAAGAACGGCGTACGCTGCCGCTACATCCACTCCGACGTAGACACCGCCGAACGGGTAGAAATCATCGAAGACTTTAAGAACGGGCTCTTCGATGTGCTCATTGGTGTGAACCTGCTTCGCGAGGGGCTGGATATTCCCACAGTGTCGCTGGTAGCCATCCTGGATGCCGACAAAGAGGGCTTCCTTCGCAGCGGGCGCGCCCTTACGCAGACCGCAGGCCGCGCCGCCCGAAACCTCAACGGCCTGGTAATCATGTATGCCGACACCATTACGCCCTCCATGGACGAGACCATTCGCGAAACCGCCAGAAGGCGCGCCAAACAGCAGGAGTACAACAAACTGCACGGCATTGTTCCCCAACAGGTCCAGGTGCGTGCAAACGCGCTCATGAGTGAGCTGGTGCGCTCCGGGGAGGACACCACCCACATCTCCGGCTTCCTGAACCCCGTGCTGCAGAACAGCGTCACCGGTCACGTGAGCGCACGGGACAGCGTTTCGCAGCCGGAATACGTCCCCAGCGCTTCCGAACTGGGCCAGGGCGACGTGCGCGTGGGACTGGGCCATGATGCCCGTCGGGAGGGCTCGTCGGCTTGGTCGGGCGGTTTTATCCAGGCCGACCTTGCCGCTGTTCTCCAGGACCCCGTAATTCGTTCCATGTCCCGCGAGCAGGTGCAGAAGGCCGCCGCCGAAGCCAAGCGCAAGATGCAGAAAGCGGCCGCCGAACTGGATTTTTCGGCAGCCGCCAAATATCGCGACGAGATGTGGGCGCTGGAAGAGTACCTGAAAGTGTGGGACTCCCCTACTCTACATACAGGAGCAAACCCTTAAGATATTCGCCCTCCGGGTGATAAATGTTCACGGAATGGTCGGCGCCCTGGTTCAGACGGTCCAGGATGCGTACGCTGCGGCCCGTCTGGGCGGCAGCGCTGAATACGGCCAGGGCAAAGGCCTCTTTATCTACCACCTGCGAGCAACTGAACGTGAAGACGAACCCGCCGGGAGCCACTTTGGAAATGGCGGCGGCATTCAGGCGTTGATAGGCGCGTAAAGCATTATTGAGGGCGCCGCGGTGCTTGGCAAAGGCCGGTGGATCTACAATGATAAGATCGTAGGCGCCTTCCGGGGCATTCTTTACGAAATCGATGGCGTCGGTGCAATAGGAAGTGTGCTGCTGGGGGCCGAATCCATTGAGGGCTACATTGCGGTCTACCAGATCCATGGCCCGCTGGGAGCTGTCTACAGAATCTACATGAGCGGCGCCGCCGGAGAGGGCGTAAATGGAGAAGCCGCCGGTATAACAGAAGAGGTTCAGAACGCGGCGCCCTTTGGCCAGCTGCCCTACCCGGAAGCGGTTCTCGCGCTGATCCAGGAAGAATCCTGTTTTCTGGCCTTCCCGCCAGTTAACCAGGAAGCGGTTTCCGTTTTCCAGCACCACCTGTTCGTCGGCCTCAAAGCCGGGCGCCTGCCACAAGTAGCCGTCTATGAGTTCCAGACCTGCCTTGAACGGAGCTGTACCCGAACTTTTGTCGTACACGGCTTTTAGGTGCGGGCCATAGAGCTGTTGAAGCGCCGCCGATATGGCTCCTTTTGCGCGGAACATACCCACCGAATGGGCCTGCAGCACGCAAACGCCGTCATAGTAATCGATAATGAGACCGGGGAGTCCGTCTCCTTCCCCGTGCACCAGGCGGTAGCAATTGGTGGTGGCCGAACTGGCCAGGCCGCAGGCTTCCCGCAGTTTGTAGGCGCGCGAAAGCATGCGCAGCCAGAAGTCTGGCAGGGTGGGATCTTCGTCGAAGCTGAGGATGCGAACGGCAATAGAACCTATTTGGTAGTGCCCGCAGGCTAGCAGACGGCCGTCGGCAGCCTCCACGCCCACCAGGTCTCCCTCTTGCGGATGCCCAACGATTTGAGCAATGGCGCCCGAGAACACCCAAGGATGATAGCGAAGGACCGATTCCTCCCTACGGGGCTTTAGAATAACTTTATCCATGATGTTCGGTGAATCTTTCCGGGTACAGTTCCTCCGGCGACAGCGGATGCTTGGGAGAAGACTGCAACCTGAGGTACATTTCCCGGCAAACCCAGGCGTCGGTGGCGGCATAGCGCTGCTGGCTTTCGCTCAGGTGCTCGGCCTCCCAGTTGGAGAGCTGCTGGGCCTTGGAAATCTTGACGCCCAGGATAATGGCCGTCATCTTTTTCACAGACTTGTCCCGAATGCCATATTCCCATACCATCGACTGAAGGTCTACGAAGCCTTTGGGGCTGAAGCGGGTAATCTTTTGCAGGCCGCGGACGTCGTCCAGGGTGGCGGCGCCTATCTTCAGGATGGACGGATTGGCCAGGATGGCAGCCAAAGGGCGCGGCAATCCCAGTTTCTTGAGCCGGAAAAGGAAGGCTTTTCCGCTGCCCGAAAGCTGCAGAAGGGCGGTCCCGGACGAATGCTGCTCCGGAGAAAAAGTGGGACGGGTTTCTGTGTCGAAGCCCAGTATGCGCTGACGCTTAAGGTATCGGATGGCCTGGTTGAAGGCTTCCCCTTCCTGGTCTATCACTACTATTTGACCGGGGAAAGAAACCAATTCCAGCGCACCTATTTCCTGCGGACTAATCGAAATCCTGAACATAGGCTTGCTGGGCATAATGGGCGTGAACTTCCTCGTGGGTAATTTCGCCGCTGGCCGATTCTACCGTTTCGAAATAGCGCACCATGGGCCGATGAATGCGATGTGTAAAAAGGTTATCCCGGCGAAGAAGCTTATAGGTGGCCGACACCACGCTGGTGAGGGGATCTATGACCACAAAAGAGGGAGACAGCATGCGGCAGAAAGCCATGTCTTCCTCTGTGCCGCACTGACGTATCATGGCCAGTTCGGAAAGAAGCGGGGCCGGGTCCTGGGCAAAACCGTCCAACAGCAGGGCATCGAGTTTGCGACCGGTAGAACGGTACTGCCTTAACAGGCTGCGAAAACGGGTGCGGGCATCCAGGGCCTGCTCCGGCGTAATGACCGAAAGGTTGCCCTCTGTGCCCATTTCGTTGAAGACGGTTTCATATACCTTTGAGCTACGCACATCCCGGGATGCCCAGACGGCCAGTTCCCGGGCGCCGGAGGCTGCTGCATCGGCCAGCATGGTTTTAACCGGAGAAATGAGATGACTTCGGCCGCCCGTGAGCTGCTGAAGGGTATCTACGTCAAAAAGGCCATAGACCGCCTGCAAGGGAGAGGTAAAAATGAGCACCTTGGCAAGGCCCAGGCTGTCCCAGGCAAAAAGCGCGTTAATAACGGCGGCTTCCCGAAGGCTGTCCAGGCTGGATTTGCCAATAGCGTTCTCTTGCTCGGACAGGAAATGGCTATAGGGGGCGCTCACGGCGTCCAGAATGACATCGAAAGTTTCTCCGGCGAAATCTGGCAGGGAATCGCGTAGGGCGCGTCCGTCCACGTTGTCCATGTTGTCTTCGGTTTGGAAACGGTGGGCAAGGAGCATTCCGTCCACGGGTTCTCCGATGATGGCAATGGCTCCTTGTGATCCATGATGCCCGGCATGCGCGGCTACGCGGCCTGCGCCCAGGGTGTCGGCCGCAACGGAAAGCACCAGAGGGATAGTGGGACGGGGCGTAAAAATAACCCGTTTACAAGCCGGAAGCACCGCCAGGAGTGCCAGGATGAGTATGCAGATTCTTTTCATATCCAAAATGCAAAAATACACAATTCCGGCTACTTTTGCAAAGCAAGTATTTCGTGTATCTTGGGAATGAGCAGGGAGTCTATAAAGGGCTCTTCCATGAAGTGTGAACCTTCGTACTCTGTATAGTTGTTGCCGAAGTGTTTCTGCCAAAGGGAAAGTTTCACCACGCCGGAGCGCCGATAGTGGTCGTACTTACCAAAGAAAGCATAATAGTAACCGCCCGGCTGTATGGCGGCCAGTGCCGCCTGGCCATGGGCCCTATACTTGCGAAGCACCTCCCAGGTGAACTTCATTTCCTGCCGGTCCCCTTCCCTGGCCGGATAGTGGTGGCAAAGCAGCCATCGGCCCAAAGCCGTAATGGCAATCCAGCGGGCCCTATACATCTTTTCGGGAGCCCCCAATGAAGGGGAAACAAACAGATGGGGCACGTTCTGTACCCGCAGGGCCTGGATGGCCCCCAGCGACTCTCCAATGACCAGGTCTGGCTTGAGTTCCTTTACCCAGGAATCTATTTGGGCTCGCCCGGCTTCGGGGTCAAAGTCGTAGGTTCGAACGGTTACCTGCACGCCCGAGGGCCGAAGACGCTCCATTAAGTAGTTGGGGATACGGCTGTCGCTGCCGCCTCCCATGCCGTGAATATACAGGATTGAGCTCATATGTTGCAAAATTACAATATTCTCTTTACATTTGTGTCTTAAGACAATAAAAGAAATGAGAAAGTATCTGTTTTGTTTAGCCGCCCTGGCCCTCATCGGCCCGGCCGCCCTGGCCCAGAGAGGCCCCGCTCCCGTCAAAACATCGGACTACGAGTTCACCACCGTGAAGGAACTTCCCGTCACTCCCGTGAAGAACCAATACCGCAGCGGCACCTGCTGGTGCTTCAGCGCCCTTTCTTTCCTGGAGAGCGAAGTCATTAAGGCCAAGGGAATCAAGGACAGCGCCCTGTACCCGGACTTCTCGGAAATGTACGTCGTGCGCCGCGCCTACTACGACCGTGCCATCAAGTTTGTCCGCCTGGACGGCAAACTGAACATGGCTGCCGGCTCCGATTTCGGCGACGTTCTGGAGGTAGCCAAAACCTACGGTCTCATGTATCAGGCCGATTATTCCGGTCTTCAGTACGGCTACGACCTCCCGGTTCAGGGAGAACTTGACGCCGTGCTCAAGGGATACGTAGAGGCCGTGGTAAAGAATCCCAACCGCAAACTCACCAAAGTGTGGCCCAAAGGCCTTTATGGCATCCTGGACGCCTACATGGGCGAAATCCCGGAAGATAAAATTGTAAAGCCCGAATCCCTGGGGCTCAACATGGACGATTTCATCGGCTTCACCTCCTATACGCATCATCCTTTCTACACCTCCTTTGCCATGGAAGTAGAAGACAACTGGCGCTGGACCCCTTCCTGGAACGTTCCCCTGGACGAATTTGTGGCCATCATCAACAACGCCATCGACAAAGGCTACACCGTAGCATGGGGCGGCGACGTATCGGAACCCGGTTTCACCCGCGACGGCCTGGCCATCCTGGTAGACACAGAGGCCAAAGCCACTTCTGGCAGCGACCAGGAGCGCTGGGTGGGAAAGGCCGATGAAAAACCGGCCGAAAAAGTAACCGTCAAGGAGCTGGAAGTAACCCAGGAGATACGCCAGGACATGTACGACCAAAAAACCTCCACCGACGATCATGGCATGCACCTTTATGGCACCGCCACAGACCAGAACGGCACCAAGTATTACCTCATCAAGAACTCCTGGGGAGACACCGGCGCATACCATGGCATGTGGTATATGTCAGAGAACTTCTTAAAGGGCAAAACCCTCAATATTGTTGTAAACAAGAACGCCGTTCCCAAGGACATCCTCAAGAAACTGGGCATCAAATAAATGAGCCTTACCAAGCACATTCCCAACACCATCACTTCCATGAATCTCCTTTCGGGGCTCATGGGAGTGATTTTTACCTTTCAGGGGGAACTGCCCCTGGCCTTTGTTTTCATGCTGGCCGCAGCTGTCTTCGACTTCTGCGACGGTTTGGCGGCAAGGCTTCTGCACGCCTACTCCCCCACCGGCAAAGAACTGGATTCCCTGTCCGACTTAGTTAGCTTCGGCGTGTTGCCGTCCTTCATGCTGGTTCAAACCATGCACCTTAACGGAAGCACCGGCATCTGCTCCTATCTTCCGCTGTTCCTTGCCGTCATGAGCGCCCTCAGGCTGGCAAAGTTCAACGTAGACGAGCGCCAAACCACCGATTTTCTGGGCGTGGCCACTCCTACATCGGCCATGATTTGCGGCTCCCTTTGCTGCTATCTGGCACTCACTCCAGATAGTTTCCTGCACAGCTGGGCTGGCAACTGCTGGGCCATCCCTGCACTGGCAGTGGTACTGGGCTTGCTCCTGGTAAGCGAGATTCCCATGTTCGGCATGAAGGTGGCTCCCGGCCATAAATTACTGGACACCAAACGCATTGTCTTCCTGGTGCTGGCCGCGGCCGCCGTCATCTTTACGGCTGTGCTGGGCCTGAACGGCAGCCTGGCCGTACTCATGATCTTTATCCTCTATTTGCTGGTAAACCTGGTGGTTTATTGCCTGCCTTCCAAGCGCTAAGATTCGCCATGGCGGGAGCGGTGGCGCCTTCGGTCTGGGGGCTTCGCCATTCTGGCCCGGGGAGATTTTTTTGTATCTTTGCAGCCGATATGGAAAACGAAAACAAGAAACTCACGCCCATGAAGTTTCTGCCCGACGTGCAGGAACTACCATGGGGCACTGTAGAATACAAACTGGCCGACCTTGGTTTTATAGATTCCATGGCGGCCGAAGGCTGGCTGGGCGGCAATACGCTCAGTGACATCATGCAAACCTATTTGGAACGTGTGGTGGGCGAAACCTCGTTTGAGTGGTACGGAACGCAGTTCCCGGTAATGGTTAAACGGCTGCATGTGAAAGGGCGCACCTCCTTGCACGTAAATCCGGATGATGAAACAGCCGAACAACGTTACGACTCCTTTGGAAAAACAGCGCTGTGGTATGTAGAAGCCACCGGTCCCAAGGCCAAGTTGTTTCTGGGTTTCAAGCAGTCGGTTTCGGCCGAAGAGTTCTACCGTGCCTGCATGAGTGGTAACGTGGAAAGCCTGCTACGGGCGGTAACGCCCAAGGCCGGAGACCGCTATCTCATTACACCGGGCATGGTTCACGCTGCGCAGGATGTTTCGCTTTTGGAAGTGGCCGAATGCTCGGAACTGTGGTTCCGCCTGCATGACTGGGAGCGCAAAGACCGGGAAATCCATCTGGAGGAGGCCTTCGACCTCATTAATCTTCGAAAATCTACCGAATCCAAGGCCAGCCGCGAGGGAACCATTGTAACGCCCCAGTTCACCGTGAACAATTTACCCCTCACGCAGCCCCTCAAGAGCAGCCGTGACGCCGACGACACCTTCCTCCTGTATATCTGCCTAAAAGGTTCGGCCGTCATCCAGGCCGATGGCGTCAATTATCCTTTGCCCGCGGGTGAGCTGGTCCTGGTTCCCGCCGAATGCAACGAGTTCTTCCTTCTTCCAGACGCCACCGATACGCAGCTGATGGAAATCCGAATGGATCCTCGGCCCAACAATGATCTTGTCTCCGAAGAGGTGGCCGATTGATTAAGCTTATGTCCGAGGTTCGCATAGACAAATATCTGTGGGCCATCCGAGTCTTCAAAACCCGCACAGACGCCACCGATGCCTGCAAGGGCGGGAAAGTGAAGGTGGGGCAAGTGAACGCCAAGCCTTCAAAGGCGGTTCAGCCCGGCGACATCCTGCATGTTCGCAAAGGAGCCATTACCTATATATATAAAGTCATTCAGCCGCTGGAGCACAGAGTAGGCGCCAAACTGGTTTCACAGTATGCCGAAAACCTTACGCCAGCCGCCGAACTGGATAAATTGCGTGCTCCTGTAGAATCTTTCTTCCTTACCCGAGACCGTGGCGCCGGTCGCCCCACCAAGAAAGACCGCCGCGATATACAGCAAATATGGGATGCCATTGACTTTAATGACATCCCCGACGACATTGCCGCCCATTTCGGGCTTGCCGACGAGCCCTGGTAGTCACGGTTTATCGGCCGCAGATGACTTTGAAATCGCAGAATTCGCAGCTTTTCTTCTCCTGCGTGCGGCGGAACGGAATAGAGACGTCGGTCATTTCCCGAAGCATCTCCCGCAGCTTATCCTGCACCATGGCCGAGAATTCGGGGCACTCTTTTACTTCTGGCAGAGAACCCAGATACATGCGTCCGGTACTGTAAATGGCATTAACGACGGTTTGTCCATTATAATCTGGCTGCTGACGAAGCAGCCAGTCGTACAGGAACAGTTGAAGGGCAATTTTGGGACGTCCGGCATTGGAGGCACCGAAGAGTTTCTCTACTACGGCCGCGGCGTTCTTCTCATCAATCACCAGCTCATTGTCTTCCACTTTACCGGTTTTGTAGTCCAGAATGCGAATCTCGCCGGGTTTATAGCTGTCTACTCTGTCCAGGAATCCCTTCATTTTAAAGCCTTCGAATACACCTGTTAGCCGTTTTTCCAGACCCAGGATGCGGAATCCGGTTGAACCGCTTTGCTGCAGCAGCCGGGCGTCATGGGAGAGGGTTTGGCACACATAGTCCAGAATAATGTTCTCCAGCACCAAGTTTCGGCCGCTAATCTCTATGGAATGCATTTCCTCAAGAATCTGGGCGCGAACTAAACTGCGCAAGGCGTCTTGATTGGCCTTGAATGCGTGAATGAGCTGAGGCGTAATAACGGGAGCGCGGCTGTACAGCTGCTGCATTACGGCATGGAAAACCTTCCCCAGCATGCTGGCGTCCATGGATTCGGCCACTTCTTCCTGCGTCTGGAGTTTTTGCACCTGCTGATAGTAGAATTTGGCGGGGCAGTACAGATAGCTTTGCAAGGCCGATGCCGACAGTTCGGCGCTTTGGATAGCAGCTACATCGGCTGGGGTTTTGGGAATGTCGGCCGGCTCCCCGACCGGATGCATGGCTGCCGCGGCGGTTATTTTTTCTACAGGTAGGTCAAAGTGATACTGCAACTGCTTGATATATCGGCTTTCTTCTCCGTTTTTGAGCCCTTCCGTGCGACTGTCATAGATGAGCCACACTTTTTCCGGGCGCTGAATCATGCGGTAAAAGTAGTAGGCCCATACGGCATCCTGATATTCGTGGGTGGGCAGGCCGAATCCCTTACGCAGTTCTGGCGGAATGAAGGAGGCGTTGGCGCTTCTGCGGGGAAAGACGCCTTCGTTGGCACTCATGATAACCAGGTAGCGAAAATCCAGGGCACGGGTTTCCAGCGGTCCCATGATTTGGAGGCCTTCCAGCGGTTCCCCGCGGAAAGGCACCGAGATGCCCTGTAATAGCCTGTCCAGCAGCCGCAAATGCGTTGCCGGAAGCACTTCAAGGTCTATTTCCTGCAGCATATTCAGCTGAGTATGGCAGCGCTTGGCAAAGTCCAGTTCCAGAAGCATATCGCCGCCGGCAGTGAGGATGCGCCCCACCAGGGCCACTATCTGGGAAAGATACCGTTCCAGGGCATGATTGTTCGCGGCCGATACTTCCGTTGGATCGGTGAGCACCGGCTGGAACAGCATCTCCAGCACCGGCCCGCCCTGCAGGTCCTGGGGCGGGATATAGTATTTTGCATCGGCCTTCACCTGGTCCACGATGGCGGCTTCTTCGGGAGAAAGGAGGCTGCGGAATAGGCCGGAGGAGAAAATTTCGTGGACGGTGCGATGATAGAAATACCATCGGCCATCCTTCCTGCGCATCTTTAGCTGGAGCTGTGACAGGCAGGAAATAAGAGTGTAGATGGCACTCCCCGTCATGGGATAGCCCATGGTTACATTCACGGAGTCATATTCCGGAGGGATGGAATTGAGCAGGGGCAGCAGCAGGGTCTCGTCGGGGAGGATAAATGCGGTTTGAACAGGATCGCCGGAGGTTTGCGCCAGAATTTGGGGCGCCAGTTTGGTCTGGCCCACCGACGAGGAAACGCTCACCACCTTGATCTGAGGTGTATGCAGCCCCTCCGGGTCAAGGGGAAAAGCCTGCGGAAAGTCTTGAATGTTTCGGCTTAACGAGGCCGATGCTTTATTGGCGGGATCCTTGATTTGCTCACTTTCGAAGTCCCAGCAGAACTGCGCCAGGCGGGCATCGCGCATGCGCCTTAGCAGCAAACGTTCACATTCACTAAGAGCATTCAGTCCTACAAACACAAAGCGCCGGGCCTGAGGGAACGCAGGCTCCAGGATATCTTTTACGGAAGCGCCTTCCTTAAGACGACTGGCCAGGTCCCGGTACACCATGCCTTCATAGGCCATGCCCTTCTCCTGCAGGCGCTCCCGGAAACTTTCGTAGAGTGGATACAGCAAATTCCAGAGCTTTAGGAAACGTGCCTTTACATCCTGCCCGTCTTCCTTTACCGTAAGGGAGCCCTGACGGTCCCGGAAATGGGAAAGAAAATGCTCGATGGCGCTTCGCTGCGTGTCGCTCAGGTATTCGAAGCTGTCCTGCAGCCCCTTGAAATCGGCCACATTTTGGAAAAGCATACGGGCATTTACCAGGTACTTATCCAGGTCGTCGAAGTCTTTGAGCAGGACATCGCCCCAGAAGATGAATTCGTCAAGAGGTTCGGCGTGAGGGTTCAGCTCCTTATAGCAGGCATACAGTTCCAGCAGCAGCCGAAGGCGGTCGGTGACTTCTACGTGGTAAACGTGGTAAAAAAAGTCGTTGATGGTGAAAAGGGGCGGGACTGGAAGCGGCTTTCCACCTACGACCAACTCTCCCAGGTACTTTTTAAAAAAGACCAGGGAACGACGGTTGGGAAAGACGAAACACGTTTCCTGTATGTCCGGCTGCCCGAAATAGTGGACCGCCACCTGCTTGAGAAAAGGTGTCATACTCACTTAATTTTGCTAAGATACAATATTTTCTTACATTTGTAAATAGAAGTATAACACAAAACAATACCTTTATGAAAAAGAAATTCAGATGTCTGGTATGCGGCTATGTCCATGAAGGAGACTCCGCGCCCGCAGAATGCCCCGTTTGCCATGCCAAAGCAGAAAAATTCGTAGAGCTCAAGGAAGAGGAAGGCAAGCCCCAGTGGGCCTGTGAGCACGTCCTGGGCGTTGCCAAAGGCTGTGACCCGGAAGTATGGGCCGGTTTGCAGGACCATTTTGCCGGAGAATGCTCCGAAGTGGGCATGTACCTGGCCATGAGCCGTCAGGCCGAACGTGAAGGCTATCCGGAAGTAGCCGATGCCTTTAAGCGTTACGCCTTCGAAGAAGCCGACCATGCCGCCCGCATCGCCGAGCTTCTGGGAGAAGTGGTTTGGGACACTAAGACCAATCTCAAGAAACGCTACGAAGCCGAAGCTGGTGCCTGCGAAGGTAAGCTGGCCATAGCTAAACGTGCCAAAGAACTGGGCTACGACGCCATCCACGACACCATCCACGAAATGGCCCGCGACGAAGCCCGCCACGGCGCCGGTTTCCTGGGACTCTACAACCGCCTGTTCAAGAAATAAGCGGCAGCCGGCCTCCGGGTCCCTCGTTCTTTACAAAACAGCCCCTCTTTGTTTACCTGGCGGTACCTGAGGTACCCGGGAGTTGACAAAAAGGGGCTAAAATGTTAAGTACGCGGGACTACCTAATCTTTATACTATAAGGCATACGGGCCAGGACGCTGCCGGGCTTGCCTTCGGTGATGGCCGAAACCTCACTGGAAAGGGACTGGAACGGGGTTCCGGAAAGGATATAGGGCTGCTCTCCCTGGCTGCTGAAGCTCATCATGATTTCTTCCAGCATGGTGAGCGGTGCGGGGAATCCCGTAACGGTATATTCGTCGGAGGAGGTGAAGCCAGCCAGCGAGGCGGCATAGGCTACGGCATCGTTCAGGGTGCCAATTTCATCGACCAAGCCTATCCCAAGAGCATCGGCACCGGTCCATACACGGCCCTGAGCAATTTCGTCTACACGGGCAGGTTCCATCCTTCGGCCATCGGCCACCAGATTCACAAAACGCTCATAGATATCCTCTACGGATGCCTGTTGGTAGGCCAGTTCTTCCTTATCGAAGGGACGCATGAGTGAATACATGTCGCTGTGGGCATTAGAGCCTATGGTTTCGATGGTTACCCCCAGTTTCTTGCTGGTGGTGGAGAATTCCGGAATCATGGAGAATACGCCAATGGAACCGGTAAGGGTGGCGGCGTCGGTGTAAACCTTGCGGCAGCCGCAGGAAATCCAGTAACCGCCCGATGCTGCATAGGAGCCATAAGAGGCTACCAGGGGCTTTTCTTTATCCAGCAGCATGAGGGCTTCACGAATCTTGGCGCTGGCCAGCACGCTGCCACCGGGAGAATTCACACGCAGAACGGCAGCCTTCACGGTCTTGTCTTTTCGTACCTCATCGATCACTTTCACAAAACGGTCGCCGGCAACACCCTCGTAGCCTTTGCCATCCACAATATCGCCGTCGGCATAAATGATGGCCACGTTGGTGCGGCCAGGTAGCGTATTTACCCTGGCAGCGGCATAGTCGGCAAAGGGAATGAGCTGCAGTTTGCGGGCATCTTCTACACCGGCCAGTGTGCACAGCTGGGCCAGCAGGGCCTCGTGATCCAGCAGTTCATCGACCAGGCCATAGCGAAGGAAGTCTTCGGGCTGGGCAAATGCCAGTTGGTCTACAAGGGCATTAAACTTGGGCTGGGGAATGCCGCGGGACTCTGACACCGCTGCGCTGATTAGATTCCACTCCGAGCGAATCATGGCCAGATTTTGCTCACGGTTCTCGGGGGAGGAACTGCTGCGGATAAACATTTCGCCGGCACTCTTATACTTTCCATGACGGATGAGCTGCACGTTCACGCCCAGTTTGTCCAGAATGTCTTTCACAAACATGAGCTGCCCGGACAGACCAATGAGCTGGTAAGTGGCGCCCGGAGCGGGTTTGAGATAGATTTTGTCGGCGGCCGAAGCCAGATAATAGGAGCCGTTACCGGGAGAATCCAGCGTCGCCACCACCGCTTTTCCGCTCTTTCGGAACAGCAGGAGGGCCTGCCGAAGTTCTTCCATCCCGGCCAGCGATGCCGATGCATTTTCCGGGCGAAGCAGGATATACTTCACGCCAGGGTCGGCGGCGGCGGCCTCGATGGCCTTCACGGCCTCCCATATTCCCACGTTGGGCGTATTGTTCATGGTCATGGACATAAAGTCTGGCGTTCCCATGGACTCTTTGGTTTGCTCTGTGAGCACAAAGGCGCTCAGGTCCAGGTCCAGGACGCCGCTGCGAGGGATAGGGGCCGACGAGCCCCCGGCAATGGCACCGCCCAGAAGGACAAAGAACAACAGAATTCCCAGAAGCCTGAGAACCACAAAGCCGCAAATAACGGCCAAGAGGGTTTTGACAAAATCTTTCATATATCTGTTTACTGTATTAACTGGGTAGCATGGTTCCACGCCAAATTCTTCTTATAGAAGCTGTCCAGGAGATCTGTTCCCATGGAAGGCAGGTACATGGAAAAACCGCACACGTGCAAAAGCTGGAAGCTATCCATGAAAGAAGGAGTGGCCGCTTTATAAAGGACACAGGCCTCCAGCGCCTGGTCCAGGGCAGCCTCTTCATCCGGGGTAATGCCGGCATGAACCAGGATGTCCTTGAGGTCGTAAAAATAGTGACGGTTAAAACGGAAATAGGGCTGCACGCCGGTATCTGGCATGGTAGTGAGCTGGGAATGGTATTTTTGGAACAATTCCTTGCACAACAGGGTAAGAGGGCCAAGCTTCCGGGTATCTACCGCCGTTATGGTGGCGCTGCGATACACGCCGGTCTTTTTCTCGTACTGCTCAAAATAATCCTGGCACACCGCCACGGGATCCGGGTTGCTACAAAGCAGCCTGGAGGTAAGGGTTTCGTAGTTAAAGCCATCGGCCATGACTTCCGTGGGGGAAAAGCCCACAATATCTACCTTCTCTTGAAATTCGCTGGCCACCTCTATGCAGCCACACATGCAGGCATCTAAGAGTAAATAATCCAGATGCATGGGGATGGCCTGGCACATGGCCGAAAGTTCCATTTCCCTATAATGGCCGGTGTCGGTGTCCTGGCCTATGCTTTTTACGGCAGGATAGGCGGGGATGGGCGGGAATTCCTCCTGCAGAGGGTTGCGGCGCTTGGCCGGAGAGAAAAGAAAATCGCCGGAATCCTGGGAGTTCCCTCCGTGCTCCCTTTCATAGGCCGACGGATCGTTAAAATACCCTTCCGGAAGCCATCCCGAGGCATGGGAAGAATAGACCATTCCGTAACTCTTGGCGGGAATAAGGTCCCGCACCAGTTCCAAGCCCTCACGAAAAACCAGGGGGTCGCACATTTGGGCGGTAGCGTCCCACACTTTAAGAGTGTCCTTCACCAATTGCCCGTCCAGGTCTTTGTAGACACTGTACAGTACAGGCGACGGAGCCGGACCCGCCAACATGCCGTTTCTCTCCGAGATGCGGGAAAAAATGACCAGCTGGTGCTGCATGCGGCCCTTGGGGGGAAGCTCCGAGCGCAGAAGGGTTTCAATATCTTCCTTCAGATAGCCCGACAGGGAATTGTATCCGACCGAAACCATAATGACCACATGCCGGCTTTCCTCGCCGGCCGAGCGCTCTGTCCCGGCAGGTCGCTGCACGCCTTCGCGGGCTTCTTCGGTGAACTCGAAACGGTTATCCTTGCTGCAGGAAAAAGCCAGCAGCAAACAGAGCACACCTATGAGTTTCTTTCCGCGCATGCGAAGTTGAAAGACTTAATTCTGCAAATTTAACGATAAAATTTATATATTTGCATGCATTGCTGCTCACTACACAAAAAAACAGCCTATGAATAAGTTAGTAAAAATGATGATGCTTACCAGTGCCGCCGCCCTGATGGCCGGCTGCAAAAACACGCAGGAAGGAGAAGCTGGCGCCTTCAAATATACCATCGACCAGTTCGCCGACCTTAAAGTAATGCGCTACCAAATTCCCGGCTGGGACAACCTGAGCCTTCAGCAAAAGGAGTACGCCTACTACCTGGCCGAAGCAGCCAAGTATGGCCGGGACATCCTGTGGGACCAGAACTGCAAGGACAATCTTCGCGTGCGCCATGCCGTGGAAGCCATCCTGGAAACGGAGGGAATAGACACAGATGCCCCCGAGTACCAGGATTTCCTGGTGTATGCCAAACGCCTTTTCTTCTCCAATGGCATGCATCATCATTACGCCGAAGATAAATTCTTCCCAGGCTGCTCCCGGGAGTACTTTGCCTCTTTGCTGGAGGTAACCGGCATTCAGGACCCTGAACTTCTGGACATTATCTATAACCCGGATGTGTGGCCTCAGCGCCGCTCCACACAAACCTCAGGAGACCTTGTTGCGCTGTCGGCCGTGAACTTCTACGAAGGCGTTACCCGGGAAGAAGTGGAGCAGTATTACGCCGGCGTGGTAGATCCCACCGACCCGCATCCCGTTTCCTATGGTCTGAACACCAAAGTGGTTAAAGATGAAAAAGGCCGAGTAACTGAGCTTCCCTGGAAGATGGGCGGCATCTACTCCCCTGCCATCGAAAAAATTTGCGAGCAGCTGGAAAAAGCTCGGGAAGTAGCCGAGAACGAGATTCAGAAACGCGCGCTCGCACTCCTCATAGAGTATTATCAAACCGGAGACCTTCGCACCTGGGACGCATTTAATATCGAATGGGTAAAAGACACGCTGGGAACGGTCGATTTCATCAACGGATTCATCGAAGACTACAACGACCCCCTGGGCCGAAAAGCTTCCTGGGAGGGATACGTGAACATCAAGGACTTCGAGGCGTCCCGGCGCACCGAAACCCTGTCGGCCAACGCACAGTGGTTCGAGGATCACTCCCCCGTAGATCCCCGCTTCAAGAAAAAGACCGTGAAGGGCGTATCGGCCAAAGTCATTAATGCCGTTTGCCTGGCCGGTGACAGCTATCCTTCCACACCCATCGGCATCAATCTGCCCAACGCCGACTGGATTCGCAAGGAGCACGGTTCCAAGAGCGTCACCATTGCCAATATTACGCACACCTACGACCTTGCCGCCCAGGAAATGCCCACCAGCACCCTGCAGGAGTTTGCCTACAGTCCCAAGGAAATTGCCCTGGCCAAGAAATGGGGCACCGTGGCCGACGAGATTCACACAGACCTTCACGAATGCCTGGGCCACGGCTCCGGGCAGCTGCTGCCGGGCGTGAGTGCCACAGCCATGGGCGAATATGCTTCGGCCTTGGAAGAAGCCCGCGCCGATCTCTTCGGCCTGTACTTCTCGGCCGATCCCAAGATGGTAGAACTGGGCATTATGCCCCATCCGGAAGCCTACAAAGCCGAATATACCAACTACATTCGCAACGGCCTGCTGGTACAGTTCACCCGCGTGGAACTGGGACGTCCCAACACGGAAGCGCACATGCAAAACCGTAAGCTCATTGCTCAGTGGTGCTATGAAAAAGGAGCCGCCGACAAGGTCATTGAAAAGAAAGTCAAGAACGGAAAAACCTACTTCGTGGTAAACGACTTCGAGAAGCTTCGCGGCCTGTTTGCCCAGCTGCTGGCCGAAGTCCAGCGAATCAAGTCGGAAGGAGACTACGAGGCAGGGAAAGCGCTCATCGAGACCTATGCCGTGCACATTGACCCGGAACTTCACAAGGAAGTACTGGAGCGCTACAAAGCCCTGAACCTCAAACCTTACGGCGGTTTTGTGAACCCCGAGATACGTCCCGTCTTCAATCAGGACGGCATCGTCACCGACTATGAGCCCGTGTACACCGATGATTATCTTGGGCAAATGCTGCTCTACGGTAAAAAATACGGAACGCTGTAGTGAGTATTACCAAAGACTATCGGAATTATCTTAGGATAGAGAGAAGGATGTCACCCCACACGGTGGCATCCTATTGTCATGACGTGGAAGGATTCCTGGGAAGCTGCGGGAAAACGCCTTCGGCCATTACATCGGCCGACATCGAGGCTTACCTGCGCCGCGTTTCGGAGGAAGGCCTTTCCAAACGCAGCTCGGCCCGGCTCATGAGCTCGCTTCGCAGTTTCTTTTCCTGGTGCATGGAGGAAGGGGAAGTAAAGGAGAATCCCTGCGACCGTGTAGATTCCCCCAAGATGGGGCATTACCTTCCCGCCGTACTTAGCGTGGCCGAGGTAGACGCCATCCTTTCCTCGGTAGACCTTCGCAAACCCTTCGGCAGGCGGGACCGCGCCATCCTGGAAGTGTTGTACGGCTGCGGCCTGCGCGTCTCCGAGGCCGCCGGGCTGCGCATTTCGCACGTGCACCTGGACGAAGGATTCGTAGATGTGATTGGCAAAGGGGATAAACAGCGCCTGGTCCCTCTGGGAGAAATGGCGGCCGATGCTATTCGCGCCTATCTCCCCTGCCGCCCGGAGCCCGCAGCCACCGCCTATGACGACTATTTGTTCCTGAACCGCTTTGGAAAACCTCTGAGCCGCGTTTCGCTGTTCAAACTGGTAAAAGACCAGGCCATGGTGGCCGGCATCCAGAAGGAAATATCGCCCCACACATTCCGCCACTCATTTGCCACGCACCTCATCGAGAACGGCGCCGACCTTCGTATGGTTCAGGAAATGCTGGGGCACGAATCCATCCTAACCACCGAAATCTATACCCATATAGACACCAGTACCTGGCACAGGGAGGTTCTGGAGCATCATCCCCGCCAATAAGTTTTTCCGGTCTTATTGTCAATTCAATAATTATTTGTATCTTTGCGCGCTTAAAAAAGCCGCAAAGGTTTTTTGGTGCAATGGGGTGCTTGAAATAGAGCACTGAGTAACACATTTTATTTTATCAAAACAATGAAGCATTTTGCACTTAAAGGCGAAATCCGTGAGAAAGCCAACAAGGCCGTTCTTAAAGCCTATCGCCGCCAGGGCCTGGTTCCCTGCAATCTCTATGGCCTGGGCCTGGACAACATTTTGTTCACCGTAAACGAGAAAGAGCTCAAGGGTCTCACGCACACTCCCGCCTCCTACATCGTAGATCTGGACCTGAACGGTAAGTCCTACACTGCCGTTGCACACGAGTATCAGTGGCATCCCGTAGAGGACAACTGCCTGCACGTGGATTTCCTTGCCGTGGACCAGAAAAAGCCCATCGTTATTTCCGTTCCCCTCAACATCACCGGTCACCCCAAGGGTGTACAGGCTGGTGGTAAGTTCGTTCAGAGCGCTCGCAGCCTCAAGGTTTGCGGTCTCATGGAGAACCTCCCCGACCAACTGGACGTAGATGTTACTCCCCTGGAGTTGGACAAGCGCATGGTAGCCGGCGACCTCAAATTCGAAGGTCTCCAGATTGTCTCCGACAAGAATACCATCATCTGCTCCGTGAAGACCACCCGTGCCATGCAGCAGGCCGCCGCAGAGGCCGCCAAGAACGCATAAGGATGGCCGCAACTTACCTGGTCGTTGGGCTGGGAAACATAGGGGCCGAATATGCCTCTACCCGCCACAACATGGGTTTTATGGTATTGGATGCCTGGGCACAGGCATCCAATGTCCTTTTTAAGCCCGACCGCTACGGAGAAATAGCCGAAGTATCCTTCAAAGGACGCTGGTTTGTGCTGCTCAAGCCCTCCACCTACATGAACCTGAGCGGAAAGGCTGTGCGTTATTGGATGCAAATGCTCAATCTTCCCCTGGAAAACCTGGTGGTTATCTCCGACGACCTCAATCTCCCGTTCGGCACCATCCGCATGCGCGCAAACGGCTCTTCCGGAGGGCACAATGGGCTGGAGAACATTGCCCAGTGCCTGGAAAGCGAAGGCTGGGCCCGCATTCGTATAGGAATTGGCAACGAATTCACGCGCGGGGGGCAAATAGATTACGTGCTGGGAGACCTTTCGGCCGATGAAAAAGCCGCCATTCCAGCCATGGCCACCCGTATCATTCAAGGGATCAAGGACATGGCTACCATAGGCATTCAACGGGCCATGAATTCGCTGAATACCAGGAAAAACGAGCAAAATGAGCAAAAAAATGGCTCAGAAACGCCCAAAAACTAATTTTTTTTCAAAAAAGTGTTTGGTTTTTAATTTTTTATCTTTATCTTGCAGCAAGATTTTGACACAATCATTTAATAAACCAATAAAACTAACAAATCATGAAAGAGCTTGTTGAAAAAATCAATGCTGCTTACGCAGATTTCGCAAAGAACGCAGAAGCCCAGGTAGTGAAGGGCAACAAAGCCGCTGGTGCCCGTGCCCGTAAGGCCGCCCTCGCCCTCATGAAGGACCTCAAAGAGTTCCGTAAAGTTTCTGTAGACGCTGCCAAGTAAGCGCATCCAACAGATTTTTATAAAACGTTGCAGATTTTTTAATTTTTCTGCAACGTTTTATTTTTTTCTGCATCTATATAGTAGGTTTAGGTTTTAGTACACGTCAAAAGACCGGCTCTAAGAAGTGATTTTTAGACCGGTTTTTTGCTTTTTTTATGCACCTCTCTCCATGATCAATAAGTCGCTGGTAATCAGCGTATTGCCAGTTTTAGGGTGCACCTGGATGTGCACCCTAAAGTAAGCATTTAACTGTGTATCAAGCAATTACGGATCATGGCTCGCATGGCTATCACGGGATGGAGAACGCCGATTTGCTAAGTAACTGCAACACAGCGAGTTGCCGATATTTGATCCGGCTTTTTGCCGGATCAAATTTCTATAACTCTCTGACAACCAGAAGATTACGCAAACAAAAAAGAGGCCGACTAGGAGGTCGGTCTCTTTGGAGAAAAGGTTACTACCGAAACTAGAAGCTGGTGGCAATGCCCAGGAAATCTTCGGCTTTGAGAGCGGCGCCGCCGATGAGGCCACCGTCGATGTCTTTTTCGGCGAAGAGTTCCTTGGCGTTGGAGGGCTTGCAGGAACCGCCATACAGGATGGTTAGGTCTTGGGCCACCTGGGCGCCGAACTTGGCTTCAATAACGTTACGTATGCAGGCGTGAATTTCCTGTGCCTGAGCGGCAGTGGCTGTTTTGCCGGTACCAATGGCCCAAACAGGTTCGTAGGCAATCACAATGTTTGCCATATCCTCTGCAGTGAAATTGTACAGGACGGCCTTCGTTTGCTCGGTAACTACCTCGAAGTGTTTGCCGGCCTCACGTTCGGCCAGGTTTTCGCCCACACAGAGGATAACCTTAAGACCGGCGGCCAGTGCCAGCTGCGTTTTCACAACCAGTTTTTCGTCGGTTTCACCGTAATACTGCCTGCGCTCGCTGTGGCCCAGGATGGTGTATTCGCAACCAACAGAGGTGAGCATGTTCACTGCCACTTCGCCGGTATAGGCGCCTTTTTCGTGGTCGGCGCAGTTCTGGGCGCTCAGTTTTACTTTGGAGCCCTTGAGTGCATCGGCTACCAGGGCCAGATGCGTGAACGGCGGAGCCACTACCAGCTCTACGTTGGCAGGAAGATTTTTGGAGGCAGCCACAACTGCCTTGGCAAGTTCTACACCCTCGGGAACGGTGGTATTCATTTTCCAGTTCCCAGCTACAATGTATTTTCTCATAATTTTGCGTTTTTTTATTTCTTGTTTTTCCAGGGTGCTCTTTTCAAACCGTCGCTTCGCGACCCCTCCCTAAAGGGCCCCTCCCTCTTATGATGCCGAGGGTGGCACAGGTTTGAAAAGAACACCCTGGAAAAACATTATTTAACAGACATGACGGCAGAAGCAATGGAGTTGAGTTTCACATCTACTGAATCGGCGCGGGAAGCCAGGATACAAGGAACTTTGGTTCCTACCAGGAAACCAGCCTGACGCACACCTACGGCCAGTTTGGAATTGGTTTTCCAGAACACATTGGCACTTTCGATGTTGGGGAACAGCAGGCAATCGGCGTCTCCGGCCACGGGGCTTTGGAGTTTCTTGATTTGAACAGACTCTTCGTCGATGGCCACATCGAGGGCCAGCGGGCCGTCGCCGATGGCTTTGATTTGGCCGCGGTCGCACATCTTGGCCAGCATGGCGCCTTCGATGCAGGCGGGCATGCTGTCCAGCATTTGCTCCGAGGCGGCAATGAAGGCAATCTTGGGCATGGCAATGCCGAAACTGCGGGCCACACCGGTAACAAAACCGGCCATCTTTACCTTTTGGCGGAAGTCCGGGGCGGGAATAACGGCCATGTCGGTGATGAAGATGAGTTTGTGGTAGTTGGGGTTCTCAATGACGCCCACATGGGAAAGAAGCCCCTTAGGAGGCAGCAGGCCCACTTCCTTGTTAAGGATGGCACGCAGGAATTTGTCGGTGGAGCAAAGGCCCTTCATGAGGACATCTCCTTCGCCGTCGTGCACCATGCGCACAGCCTCGGCTACGGCTTTTAGCTCATCCTTGATATCTACAATCACAAACTTGCCCATGTCAATCTTGCACTCCTGGCAAACCTTGGCAATGAGGTCTTGATCTCCTACCAGCGTCACTTTCACAAAGCCCTGATCACTGGCCAGGGAGGCCGCTTCGATGGTGTGGGAATCTACGCCCCAGGCAGCCACCATGCGTTTGCAAATGCCTTTTGCCTTTAACTCGGCAAAGAGTTCATTAAAATTGGTAATCATGAAATTATTCTTGGTTTTCGAGTACTAAATGCATGGTATCACGGGCTATGACCAGTTCCTCGTTGGTGCAAATGAGGGCGGCCTTCACCTTGGAATCTTCCGTGGAGATGATGGCATCTTCGCCGAAAGCCACATTGGCTTCGTAGTCTACCTTGAGGCCCAGGTAGGAGAAATTCTCCAGCACGCGGCGACGCAGACGGCTATTATGCTCGCCGATACCGCCGGTGAAGACAATGAGGTCTACGCCGTTCATGGCAGCAATATAGGAGCCGATGTTCTTAATGATGTCGTAGGTGTACTTCTTGAACACCAGCTTGGCTTTGGGGTCTCCGCCGTTGGCTAATTCGTCCAGCTCGCGGGCATCGGAGGTTTTGGTGGATATGCCCAGGAAGCCGGATTTGCGGTTGAGGATGGTGGTCATTTCGTCCGGATTGGAACCCAGTTTCTTTTCCAGGTACAGAACGGCGTTGGCGTCTATATTACCCACGCGGGTGCCCATAATCATGCCCTCCAGCGGTGTGAAGCCCATGGAAGTGTCTATGCACTTGCCGTTTTGGATGGCGCAGATGGAACTGCCGGCGCCCAGGTGGCAGGTGATAATTTTGGAATTGTTAATGTCCAGGCCGGCCAGCTTGGCGCCAACTCCTGCTACAAACTGATGGGAGGTGCCATGGGCGCCATAGCGGCGTACGCGGTATTTCTCATAATACTCGTACGGAAGGCCGTACATATAGGCGTAGGCGGGCATGGTTTGGTGGAAAGCGGTGTCGAAGGTGACCACCTGCGGAACAGTGGGAAGAGCCTCCTGCATGGCGCGGATACCCAGCAGGTGTGCAGGATTGTGCAGGGGCGCGAAATCGGCGCAGAAAGCAATTTTGTCTATGACATCCTGGTTCACAATGGCACTTCCGGAGAAGAAGTCGCCGCCTTGCACGATGCGATGGCCCACCGCCTCTATATCTTCCAGGGACTTGAGGACACCTGTTTTGGGCTGGGTGAGGGCCTCCAGGATGAGTTGCATACCCACTTTATGGTCTGGGATGGGGACGTCTTTCACTATTTTTTCCTTGCCCGTGGGAGCATACTGGAGAATACCGGCAGGAAGGCCGATTTTTTCTGCGATACCCTTGGCAATCACGTCAAAAACGTCGTCGCTTTTCATGTCCAGAAGCTGGTACTTGATGGACGAGCTTCCGCAGTTGATCACTAAAATAATCATGGTATTATGAACGGTTAATTATGCAGTACCTTTTTTCCTTTGCGCAAGCAAAGGGATATCTTTGCAAAGATACTTAAAAATGTGTAATTTCGCAATGCTATGGAAGGGGCGAAAAGCATAGAAGCGTTAACCCTCTGCTATACGGCAGGAGTGGTGGCAGGAACCTTGGTTTCGGGGGCGGGGCAAGGGGCGGCGGGCGGCGCTGCGCTCATGGTTCTGGCACTCTCTCCGGTCCTTTTTCGAACCGCTTTAAAGCGAAGCCCCGACACCCTTGCCATTCCCATCCTCCTGGCCGCCTTCGTCATGGCCGGATGGTTCAGCGCCCACCTGGCCCGCATCGGCTATCCGGAATCATCGGCCCTGGAAGGGTTCGCCCTTAAGACGGCCGATCGCCTGCGCACTTTTATCGATACGCTCCCCTTCCCCCACGCCGAAACCCCAGCCCTTCTCAAGGCCCTTCTTACCGGTGATCGCAGCCCGCTGTCCCCGGAGACCGTGGGCGCTTTCCGCCGCAGCGGTGCCTCGCACCTACTGGCCCTTTCCGGTTTGCACATGGGCATCCTGTATCTTCTGCTGGACTGGTTCACCCGTGCTTGGGGGCACACGCGGGCGGCCCTGCGCATTCGGGCCGCCCTGCTTATTTCGGCGGCCGCTTTCTTTACGCTCATGACCGGAGCAAGCCCCTCGCTGGTAAGAGCCTTCCTCTTCATTACCCTCAGTGAAGTGCTTCGCCTAACCGGAAGGCCCCGCAAGGCCACCCGTACGTTTTGTCTGGCCCTCCTCATCCAGCTGGTCCTTTGGCCGGCCGCCATTGGCAGCCTGGGCTTCCAGCTTTCGTATCTGGCCGTTGCTGGCATTATCCTGCTCTATCCCGTGCTGGAAAGCTGGTATCCGGAAGGCGGGCGTTTTAACCCGCTCAGGCGCATCTGGCAGGCAGCGGCGCTCAGTATCTCCTGTCAGGTATTCACCGCCCCTCTGGTATGGTGGCGCTTCCACACCTTCCCCACTTTCTTTCTGCTCACCAATCTGGTGGCCATCCCCATTACCACCGCGCTCATGGGCACCGCCGTCCTTACCATAGCGCTGGGAGCCGTGAATCTGTGCCCAGCCTTTCTATATACGGCAACAGACGGCCTTTGCCGCCTGCTTACCTATGTATTGGAAGTAATAGCTAGTCTTTCCTGATGGTAAAACCCGGAGACGACCATTCGTGCATGGCACCCTGGTTGTCGGTGTACACCAGATAGCCTTCCAGGGCAGGATCTCCGAGAATGAGTACCTGGGCACTTTGCAGGCCCACCACCATGCACCAGGTGGCAACGGCATCTGAGTCGGCCGCATTGGCGCTGGAAACCACGGTTGCACTTAACAGGTTGTGCTGAACCGGATAACCGGTGCGCGGGTTAATGGTGTGGGCATATTTGCGCCCGTCCCGTACGTAGAACTTGCGGTAATTGCCAGATGTCACAATACCGGCGGGTTTCCCCTGGGACGTCCATACATCGGTATACGTTGTGCTCACATCGCCGGCTTCCCTGTCTATGGGCCGATCCAGGCCCACCGACCAGGGCTTTCCGTGGGGATTAAGGCCGTCGCACCATATTTCGCCTATGTCGACCAGCATGTCCTTTACGCCGATGCTGTACAGATAGTTGGCAATGATGTCGCAGCTGTACCCCTGGGCAATAGCGTTATAATTGAGGCGGGGATACCCCATGACGGCAGGATCCAGGAGGCCTTCCTTATTTACGGGGAGTTCGGCCGGTAAATGGCCCATGCCCGACTTGGAAAGCAATTGGGCAATTTCTTCGTCGGTGGGGAAGGTACTGTTCCGGAAGCCGAAGCCCCAGGCGTCGTAGAGAGGGGCTGCCCCAAAATCCAGGGCGCCGCCAGAGCGTTCCCACAACCTGTAGGCCATACGGTACATGTCCAGGAACATGAGATTGGGGCGTATCACTTCACCGGCGTTGAAACGGGACAGAAGGGATTTTTTATTGTAACCGGAGAGGGTGTTTTCTATACAATCCAACAGGGATGCAATGGAATCCCGGATGGTAGCTACAGGGACGTCCACCCCTTTGGTATTCATGGTGACCGAGTAATTGCCACCCTGTGCAAAACCGCTAATTTGAACGTATTGACCAGGCTGCCTGCCACAGGCAGCAGCAAGCAGGAGGGCAATGATTAGCGTAAACCTTCTCACGATGGCAAGATATTTGTGCAAAATTACGAAATTTTACCGATATTTGTAGCTTGTGAAGCAGTTTGATCTATGAAAAAACGCATATTTATCTGGGCCGCCCCGGCTCTTGCTCTTACGCTGGTTCTTGCCGGATGCAAAAAAGACGAAGAAACGGTGTATACCCCCAGTCTTTCCGGCCTTAGCATAGAGACGGTAGTTCCCTACGTGAGCGCCGGCACCGTAGTATCTGTAAAAGCCGACCCCGACTATATAGTTTCCTCGGACGGAACCACCCCGGCCGCCATCGGCCTGTCGTGGCAAGTAAATTCGGAAAAAAAGGACACCCTTACCCATAATGTCCGCGAAAGCAATCCTGCGTTTGAGTTTACGGCCAGTGAGCTGGGCACCTATACCATTACCTGCTATGCCTTTGCCGGGTCGGGCTACTATACCACCTCGACATCGGTCACGGTAAACGCCATCGATCCTCTAACCGCCCTCTCCGGCATGGAAGGAGAGCCTTCCACCCTGATTGACGGCAACCCGTACCGCACCATTAACGCCGGCGGGCTCACCTGGATGGCCCAGAACCTTTATGGCACCACATCCGGTCAGTATTATAAAGACGCTACCGTTACCGAGAGTTTCCTTGGCAAATTCTACTCCTGGGAAGAAGCTTCTGCCGCCTGCCCGGCCGGCTGGCGCCTTCCCACCGCAGCCGAATGGGACCTTGCCCTGGGCACATCGGCCGGAGACCTTATGGCCGAAGCCACCCTGCTGGAAGAAGAAATGTGGGAGCGCTGGCCCGCCGTGAGCATTACCAACGCCCTTTTATTCAACGCCATTCCCACAGGATACGTGCAAAAGAATTCCTCCGGGTCCATTCATTACGGCTTTAAGGAATATGCCTTCTTCTGGACCTCTACACTTTCCCCGGATCCTATGGGCATGACTTCGGATATGGCCGAATACAGGTATATCTACGAAGACAACCCTACCGTTCAAAAAGGGAAAGGCAGCACTTCGGCCCTGCTACTTAGCGTTCGCTGCGTAAAAGAAGACTAACGTAAGTCGGTAACTAAATAACCGGAAGGAAGCGATTTCCCGTCAAAGGTGAAATCGCTTTTTCCTTGACTGGGCAGGAATTCTACTTCCTTAAGAACAAAACGCGCCTTGTTTTCCTTGTCCAGCGACAAGGTAACATCCAGGAAATTGGGGCCCGAAGCATTTACATGAATGCTGTCCAGATACTGCGTATAAGAGGAGATAAAATAGGCTGGATTGGTATAAATGTCACTGGGCTGTACAGACTCTATGACCACCTCCTGGGCATCTGGGTCTGTGGTCCAGCGGGTGGTACCGTCACTCACGACCTTAAGGCCAAGCCCTTCCAGGGTATAGGCGTTGCCTTCCACCGTGACGCGGCCGCTGGTTACCGGCTCAAAGGCCGCACCACCCTTGGAAAGGCTATATGCATATTGGAATTGCACGCGCTGGCCATGGGCTTTCTCCAGAAGCGGGATGCGCCCGCCCTGCGCAAATGCGCACAGGGAAACGGCGCACAGCGAAAGCAGGGTTATGATTCCTCGTTTCATTGGCCCATGAAGTGCTGCAGAATTTCTTCTAGCTCGGCTACATCTTTAACCAGAACTTCCCGGGGTTTGGCTCCGTTTTGCGGCCCCACAATACCGGCAGCTTCCAGCTGATCCATGACGCGCCCGGCTTTGGCATAACCCATGCCCAACTTGCGCTGAAGATCTGATGTGGAACCGCGTTGGTTCAGGACCACCGTACGGGCAGCCTCCTCAAAGCGGTCGTCCAGGGCACGCATATCCACTTCTCCGGGGCCGTCGGCGCCTTCTTCCTTAGGAGGTTCGGGGAGGTAATAGGGCGTGCTGTAGCAGCGCTGATACCCTTCCTGATCCCCCACAGCCTTGGTAAGGGCCACTATTTCGTCGTTGCCAATAAAGGCGCACTGTACGCGTTCCATCTCTACGCCGCTGTAAAGCAGCATATCGCCGCGGCCGATGAGTTTGTCGGCGCCGGGCTGGTCCAGTATGGTGGAAGAGTCGATGCGGGAAGTGACGCGGAAAGCGATGCGCATGGGGAAGTTGGCCTTGATGAGGCCCGTAATGACATCTACGGTAGGACGCTGGGTGGCCAAAATTACGTGCAGGCCTGCCGCACGGCCCTTCTGGGCCAGACGGATGACGCTGGTGGTAATACTGCGCGCCAGCGCTTTGGATTCCGGGCCGGCACCCACCGACATGGTTAAGTCGGCGTATTCGTCGATAACGGTAACTATATAGGGCAGGAAGTGATGGCCTTCGTCGGCGCGAAGATGGTGCTCCTTATACTTACTGTTATACAGTTTAATATTGTTCACGAAAGCTTTTGACAGCAATTCGTAGCGGGCGTCCATTTCTACGCACAGGCTTTGCAGCACTGCGGCGGCATCCTTGGCGTTCTTCACAATGGCGCGGTCTTTTTCCTCCTGTTCGCTGGCCGAATTGGGCAGTACGGCAAGGTAGTGGTGCAGCAGGCGGCCATAGGAGGAGAATTCCACCATCTTGGGATCTACGAACACAAATTTTAGCTCCGACGGATGCTTGGAGTACAGCAGCGAGGCCACAATAACGTTCAGGCCCACCGACTTACCCTGCTTGGTGGCGCCGGCCACCAGCAAGTGGGGGGCATCGGCCAGGTCGAAGACCTTAACCTGCTGGGAAATAGTGTAGCCGATGGCCACGGGAAGATCGGCTTTACTTTCGCGGAAGGCGGCGTCGTTGAGGAGCGACTTCAGGGGCACCATGGAGGCTTTGTCGTTGGCCACCTCTATGCCCACGGAATCTGAGAGCACCGTAATGCGCACACCCTTTGCGTTGAGGGAAATACCAATATCGTCCTGAAGCTGCTTAATGGCCGATATCTTTACGCCGGGAGCGGGATACACCTTATAAAGGGTAACGGTAGGACCCACGATGGCCGTGACATCGCGCACCTGGATCTTATAGCTGGCCAGCGTTGCGCGAATCTTGTTGTTGTTGCGGCTAAGTTCGTCCTGGGAGACCTCGTGGCGGGCATTCAGGTAATCGCCAAGAAGGTTTAGGCTGGGCGTTTTGTAGCGGGGCAGCCCATCCGGTGGATCCAGGCGGTTGTCGATGGGTTTCAGGGGCTCTTTTACTTCCTGTTCCAGGGTATCGTCGGTGATAACCGTCATACCGCCCTCTGCATCCTGGGCGGGAATCTCTGTAACGGGCTTAGGCTCTGGCTGGGATTCCGGCTGGGCCTCCTCCTTGGGTTTGCGTGAGAACAGTTTATGAGGCTTCTTGGGCTGCTGCTCTTCCGGCTGGGAAGCTTGAGGAACCGATGTTACAAAAACGGGTTCCGGGGTGGCTACATCTTCGGGGGAAGCATCTGGGGCCGCAAAGGGCCGTCCCATGAGCAGCGCGGCAAAACGCTCACTCATGCAATAGAGCCAGGTTCCCGAAAGCGCCAGCAGCACTAATGCCGTAAAGATTTCTCCCACTTTGGAAAGCATCCAGCCCACCAGGGCGGCGCCGGCACGGCCGCCCGGACCGCCGGCAAAGAGCCACTCCCATCCGGCGAGTATGCCCACATAGCTTAGCAGCCAGGACAGCAGAAAGCTTAGGCTTAACATGCCATAGAACCATTTTCTAAGGGAGAAACTGGCACCTTTCCACACCAGTTTTACACTCCAGGCCACCAAAAAGGCCACCACACAGAAAGCCGCAAGACCAAAACTGTCCGTTACCAGAAAATGGCCCAGAGAGAAGCCGGAGGAGGCCGCCAGATTTTTTACCGGCTGCTGCGCTGCCGATCCCACCAGGCTTTGGTCCTGCTGCCAGGTGAACAGATAGGACACCACAGAGATGAGTACCAGTACGGTTCCCAGCAGTACGGCAGCCACGCCGGCAAAGCGGATGCCCGCCTGCTTGCGTTCACTAAGGCCATTCCAGTATTTGGACAGCGGATTCATTTTTTCTTGCCGTTTTTATTCCTGAAGTTGCGGTTGAATTTTCCCTTGCCCTCTTTTCCAAAGCCCAGGTTCATGCCCGGACGCGAGAAAGAGGCTTCGGCCGATATTTTGGTGAGCTCTATACCTTCCGGGACCTTTACCCGGCCGCCCGACAGGCGTTCGATATCCTGAAAAATGGTAATGTCGGCCACTGTGTCTTTGTTCCAGATAAGGTACTGCTGGCGCATGTAAATGGCCAGGGAGCGTATCATGGCGGTTTTTACCTCCCCTTCCGGTTCACTGGCAATGAGGTCCAGGATGCTTTCTATGTTGCGGCCGTAATGACGGGCTCGGATGGGCTTGGTATTAAGGGGAATAGGGTCTGGTTTGCTGGCCATTTCCTCCGGGACGGGTTTGGGGAAGGGAGCATCGATGTCCAGGTCATAGCCGGCAATCATGAAAAGATGGTCCCATAGCTTCTGGGCCCAGTTTTCCTGCTGGTGCACCTGGGGATTCAGGCTTTCCATCACTTTTACCACCGCCTGTGCCTGTTCACTGCGTTTGGCTTTGTCTGGGATATCCCGCAGCTGCTCTACCATTTTGAGCACATTGCGGCCATATTCCGGCATGGCCAGTTTTTCTACCTCTGTATTATAGTACAATTTGATTGAATGCTCACTTGCTTCCATAGACTCACAGTATTTCAACTCACAAAGATACTTTTTTCTTCAAAAAAAGACAAGGGGCGTTATTACGTTGTAATAAAAATGTCTTCCTCCAGATACCAAAGATACCCGTTCACTTCCCCGTAGCCCATTTGCCGATACAGGTTTACATAGCGTTGCACTTGGCGCAGATAGCTATCCTGGGGCTGGCCGAACTTATAGTCGATGATATCTACGCGGCCGCCGGGATGCAGCACCACCCTGTCGGGGCGGTACTCACGGCCGTCCGGAGCCAGGATGGGGGCCTCACACAGGGCACGGGCATCCGGGGAAAACCAGCCGCGCTCCTGCACGCCGTTAAGCCGCTCCGTGAGGAAAGCGAGCGTAGCCTCCTGATGGGACCTGGGAAGCTCCCCGCCGGCCACGGCAGCCTCTACGGCACCTGGAAGGTCCTGCGGCACCGCCACCCGCGACAGAATGCCATGCAGTACATTCCCCCGAATGCGCCGGCTGGCCTCCGGACCAAAGATGCCGTCGGGGCCGAAGTAATCGGCGGCTTCGGGGCTGAAGCGCAGACGGCCGCCCACATGGGCAGGATAGGAGGGGTAGCCCAGTTCAACCGTTTGAGGGCCGCTTTGCCCGCCCGGATGCGAGGGGAAATCGTAGGGAACGCCCTGCTCATAGTGGAAATCCTTCACATAGCTGTACAACAGGTGCGAGAGATTTTTCCAATCGGTGTCTTTGCCGGCATTTACGGCATCCTGCACTTTTTGCGGCGGAATGGCGGCAATGACTTTGAGCCCGTAAACAGGGCGCGTAAGGGCCACATAGAAAATATTGATATTATCTATGGCCTGCCTCACTTGCTCTGTGCTCAAGTCCTGGTCGAAGCAGGAGCGGGCTACATTCCCGTCCAGGGTTACCTGGTAAAGGCCGTCGGCCGCGGCAAGGGCCGACTCTTCCAGCCTGGGGCGGCACCAGTATTCGGCCGCTTTATATAAAGTGACTTTGTCGGCGTAAGGGACTATGACATAGGGGAATTCCAGTCCTTTTGACTTATGGATGGTCATTACCCGCACCGAGTTTCCCGTGGCCGGCGAGGCAATTTTGGGACTGGCCTTTTCCCAGGCTTTGAGGAAGGCCGTAAGGCTGTTTCCATTGATACCCACCCAGTCCTGCAGATAATCCATGAAAGAGTGGATGTAGGGGGTTTCGGCCTGGAAGGTGGAAGGGTCGGCCTGCTGCAGGGCGCGTAGCAGGTTTTCGCTTAGGTCGGTAAGGGCGTGATAGCCTTCCTGGGGGGCGCCCAGCTCCAAACTGCCGGCCAGAAATCCCGGCACAGAGGAGCGGCCGTGGGCGGGCTCGGGGGCATCCAGCAGCGAAAGCTGGGAAACCAGCCGCCTTACCGTAACAGAGGACTTCACATACAGGGAATCGTCGGACACTACCGGAATGCCTTCCTTCACCAGCGCGTTTGCAATGGCCCCTCCTTCGGCGTTTCCCCGCACCAGGATAGCTATGTCCTGCCACTCGCCTCCCCTTTCTCGCACTTGCTGAAGCGTTTGGAGAATCTCGGCCATCTGGTCTTCTACAAAGGCTATCTCTACGGAGCCCGGAGCGTTGGCGCCGAACCGTACTTCCTGCTTTACATCGGCATACAGGCCGCTCACGATGCCCGGAGTGCCCAGCCACCCGTCCAGTTTTTCTGCGGCGAAGGCAAAGAAGGCATTGTTAAACTGCACGATTTCCCGGCAAGTCCTGTAGTTGCTGTCCAGGGGAATGACTTCCGTTTCATGGAATTCTTCCTGCAGCCGGTGCCCCAGAAGGTCCCAATCCCCTCCCCGCCAGCGGTAGATGCTCTGTTTTACGTCTCCTACCACCAGCGAGTCGAAGCCGGCGTCGGCGCTGCCGTGAAGCAACGGGCGAAAGTTCTCCCACTGGATATCGGCCGTATCCTGGAATTCGTCCAGCAGGAAATCTTCGTAGCGAACGCCCAGTTTTTCGTAGATAAAAGGAATATCCGTGCCGTCTATGATATCCCGCAGGATGGCGTTGCTGTCGTCAAGGGATATGACGTTTTTTTCTTTCTGAATTTGCAAAAAGGCCTCTTTGAGTTCCGACGCCACGCCCAGCCCGTAGAGCTGGTCCCGTATGATACCGGCCGTTAGGTATTCTTTATAAGGCTTGCCCCATAGTTCCAGGAAAGCCTGCAGCGGGGCCTCCAGGACGCCTTCTGTGCGGTCCAGTAAAGATGCTTTGCTTTTAGCAAACCAGAGCTGGGAGTCTGAGGCTTTTTTCACAAAGGCCTCTGTGGGAGGGACCAGCGCCGCATGGGCTTCCAGGTTAACATATTTGTACAGGTCTTTCAGAAAACCCCGGTTAGTTTCGGCGGGGTCCACGCCACAGGAGGAGAGCGCATCCAAGACGGCCTGGGCGGCGGCCGACACCTGCTGCCTAAAGCCCCCCTGCACGACAGTGCACGTGTTGTAAATGGCCTTGAGTTCACTGCGGGAACGCTGGAATTCGGCGGCGGGAAGACTCTGGAGGCTGGATGCAATGCCTGTTAGGCGCCCTTCCAGCGAGAACTTTCCGGCTTGCTGTAAATCGGCCTTGGCGCTCTCGGTGAGCCAGTCCAGCAGCGCTTGGTCTTCCTCTGATAGGGCATCCAGCACGCGGTCTACGCTTTCCGAGACCAGGGCCTCCCGGTCCAGCTGCACCTGATAGGAAGAAAACTGGCCGATTTCCCGGGAGAAAGCCCGCAGCGTTTGCTGGAAAAAGCGGTCTATGGTGCTAACGGCAAAAGCCGAATAGTCGTGTAGAATGCCGGAGAGCTGCCGCTGCGCCCTCTTTTGCAACTGAGGGGCAGGCATTCCAAGCTCCTTGCCAAGATCCTCCAGATACTGGGACTGAGCGGGATGGCGGGCCAGCGTGTGCAGCTCCTTGAGGATGCGCCGCTTCATTTCGTCGGTGGCCTTGTTGGTAAAGGTTACGGCCAGCACATGGCGGTAGGCTTCGGCCGACTCACTTTTAAGAATGAGCCGGATGTATTCCTTGGCCAGGTTGTATGTCTTGCCGGACCCCGCCGACGCCTTCAGAATCTTTAGCATGGCACACAAAGATACGAAAAAAGCCGGAACAATCCGGCTTTTTTGTGCACTCTTAGGGACTCGAACCCTAGACCCGCTGATTAAGAGTCAGCTGCTCTACCAGCTGAGCTAAGAGTGCTGGTAAACTCTTTGTGACCCGTTCGGGGCTCGAACCCGAGACCCCAACATTAAAAGTGTTGTGCTCTACCAACTGAGCTAACGAGTCCTCCTCCCCGAAATCGGGATTGCAAAGGTAGGAATTATTTTTTAATTCGCAATAGTTTTTTTCAAAATTTATGCACTGAATTCTTTGATGTGCTGCTCTTGATTGAGGTGACACACCAGCAGTTTACCACGGGAGTAGGCCACAATGCAATCGCTTAATCCTTCCACCACGACGGTCTTCTCACCGGCGGCGTGCACAAAGCAGTTCTGGCAGTCGAATAGACGCACATCGCCTCCTACAACGGCGTTGCCGTTTTCGTCGGCCTTCAGGTGACTCATCACCGAGCCCCAGCTGCCAAGGTCGCTCCAGGCAAGGTCTTCGGCGATGACGTAGATGCGCGTACTCTTTTCCATGACGGCATAATCGATGGATATCTTTTCGCAGGTAGGGAAAAGGCGCGTGAGCTCCTGCTGTTCCTTCTCTGTAAAAAGGGACGGCGATAGATTGTCCATAACGTCGGCAATTTGCGGTGCATAGGCGCGTAATTCGCTCACGATGGTGTTTACATTCCACACGAAGATGCCGGCATTCCAAAAGTAGTGTCCGTCTTCCAAATAGCCAATGGCGGTATCCAGATCTGGTTTTTCCTTGAATTCGGCCACTTTTACCAACTGCCCGTGCAGGGCTTCCAGCGCATGGATATAGCCGTAACCGGTTTCCGGGCGCGTGGGCGCAATGCCCACCGTCACAATAGCATCCCGCTCCTGCGTAAAAGCCAGGGCCTTGGAGATGGTGGTGGCGAATTCGGCGGTTTTGAGCACCAGGGCGTCGGACGGGGTAACCACAATATTTGCCTGGGGATCCTTTTTCTGGATTTTCCAGGAAGCATAGGCTATGCAGGGGGCCGTATTGCGTCCCTCAGGTTCACACAGAATCTGCTCCTCGGGGATGGCGGGGAGCTGCTCCTTTACAAGGGATGCGTAACGCTCCCCTGTTACTACCCAGAAGTTCTCTGGTTTGCAAACGGGGGCAAAACGGTCGGCGGTTAACTGGATAAGGCTTCGGCCCACACCCAGAACGTCTATAAACTGTTTGGGCAACTCGGGCGTTGAAATGGGCCATAGGCGGCTGCCAATACCGCCGGCCATAATCACTACATGTGTATTCATAACGGTTACTCCCCGGGTTTGTATTCCAGGATATCGCCGGGCTCACAGTTCAGGGCGGCACACAGGGATTCCAGGGTACTTAAGCGGATGGCCTTGGCTTTTCCGCATTTCAGGATGGAAAGATTGGCGGGAGTAATGCCGACTTTCTGAGCCAGCTCGCCGGAAGACATTTTCCGGCGGGCCAGCATGACATCGATATTGGTGATGATCGGCATAGGCGCTTACTTTTCGGGTTGCGGCTGCTCTTCGGGGGTTTTACCTTTTAGGTAGGAAGGCAGTTCCATGCCGGCCATCTTGAAGAGGTCGTCCAGCGGAGGAACGCTCTTCATCATTCCGGAGATAAAGTTGGACGTGGCGGTTTTTCCGTCGGCGCCGTTACCGGTATCCCATACGGTAACCTTGTCTATGTTGATTCCCTTCACGGCCTCTACCTGGGTCTTCACCAGTTCGGGCAGTTTGTCGGCGATCATCATGAGCACGGCCTTCTGGGCATCGCCTTCGGCGGCTTTCACCAGGTTCTGGAAACCGTCGGCCTGCTTGGTGAGGATTTCCAGCATACCCTTTGCCTGGGCGTCCATCTTGGCAAAGATAGCGTCGGCTTCACCTTTTGCCTTACGGCGAATTTGCTCGGCTTCGGCCTCGGCCTCGATAATCTTCTTTTGCTTGTCAATCTCGGCGGCCACCACAATGTTGGCCTTCTGCGTGGCCTGCTCACGTTCGGCGCGGGCCAGTTCGGCGTCACGTTCGCTTTGGTAGGCTTCCTCCAGGGCTTTTGCAGCCTGCACTTTTTCGGCGGCCACGGCCAGACGGTCGGCTTCTGCGGTCTTCTGACGGCGCAGGGCATCGGAGTTGGCAATTTCGATCTTGGCGCTGTTTTCACCCTTCACGGCATCGGCGTCGGCGGCGGCCACATTGATACGGGTGTCTTTGTCGGCCATGGCTTTACCGGTTTCACCGTAACGGTTTTGCTCGGCCACGCTCTTCTTGGCGTCGTTGATGGCCTTGGCGGCGGCTTCCTTACCCAGAGCCTCGATGTAACCAGACTCGTCGCGGATATCGGTTACGTTCACGTTGATGAGTTTGAGGCCTATTTTGCGAAGTTCGGCCTCCACGTTGGTAGAAACGTTGGCCAGGAATTTGTCGCGGTCGGCGTTGATTTCCTCGATGTCCATGGTGGCAATAACCAGACGCAACTGGCCGAAGAGGATATCGGTGGCGATATTCTGGATGCTGTCGATGGACAGGCCCAGCAGACGTTCGGCGGCGTTGGTCATGCTGTCGGGTTCGGTGGAAATACCCACGGTGAAGCGGCAGGGAACGTCTACGCGAATGTTCTGCTTGGAAAGGGCGTTGGTAAGGTTGCACTCAATGGAGATGGGTTTGAGGTCCAGGAAGGCATAGTCCTGGAAGACAGGCCAGATGAAGGCGGCGCCGCCGTGTACGCAACGGGCACTGGAAATGGATCCGCCGGCGTTCTTTCCGGTTTTACCGTAGATGACAAGGATTTTGTCGGACGGGCAGCGACGGTAGCGCTTGAGGATGGCCGCCAGCGTAACGAACACTACAGCCACCAGAATGAGGATAAGGGTTACTTGAGGCATAATTATACAGTATATGAGGTTAATTCTTCAACTAAAAGGGTGTGGGGGTCAAGGGCGTCTACCACACGGATGGAGGTGCCCGTTTTGAGCGGCTGTTCGCACTCTGTCATGGCGTCGTACTCCCTCACGGCGCCGCTTACGGTAATTTGCACCTTGCCCAGGCCACCCCGGGAGGCGGGAATGGTAAGGTACACTTTTCCTTCGCAGCCTGCCGCAGCTTTGCGAATATTGATGTTGCCGCTTTGCTGCATGCCCGAGAGCCATTTGAACAAGTACATCACCGCGGCCACCAGCGCTACACCAACAACGGCAGACAGAAGGATAAGCAGCGGGGTGCTGCTAATACTTTCCTGCAGCAGGATGGCACTCCAGCCGAAGCCCAGGACAAAGTTCACAAAGTTGCGGAAGGTGTAGAGGTTGGAGCCGCCTTCGATGTTGGAAAGATCGGCGCCATCCAGGGAGGTGTCTACATCGGTGTCAAAGTCGGCGTCTACATCCGCGCCGACAAAGGTAAGGATGCTCTGGATCAGAAAAATGAGCGAAGCCACCAGGGTGACGCTCCACAGGATTTTCATCATGAGGCTTAAACCAGCCCACCAGGTTGCAATCATAGTGCTTGTAGTTTTGGTTTGTTTTTGCAAATATAATAAAGATTTATTGATTTGCAATAATTATTTATAAAATTTTCGAAAAATTTTTGATGGCCTTGAGAAGAGGCCCTATCAACTGGACCAGGCTCATTGAGCGTGGTTGTATGTCCCGCGGTTACCGGATAAACTGCGGGAAAGCGACCGGAGCGCCGCCATTGTCCAGCGATAGAGCTGACAGTGGTGCCAGGGCGCACCATTCGGCCAGGTCGTAAACGTCCATGTCCAGGGGACGGCCTTCCCGGAGTGCCTGAACAAGACGGTAGTCCATGAGAAGGTCCATGCCTTCGTGTTTGGCATCCACTTCCTGCACTGCGGGCAGTAACTCTGCAGGTAGGCCGGCAATATCATAAGGTGCCATGAGGGCCTTAAGCCGCTCTCCTTCGTAGATGATTTCCTCTCCGTCCTGCAACAGACAGATCTGTGGCACGGGATATTTGGAGGCGTAGCCCTGCGTGCCCACCAGCTGGTACATGCGACTGTAGGGGCGCGGGGTCATTACGTTATGTTCGATAAGGATGGTCTTTGCTTTTTCCGTCCTAATGAGCGTATTGGTTTGGTCGGCATTGGCAAAGGAGGAATCTCCGGTAATGTCCTGACCCGTAAAAGCACCTGTGTCCACAGAAACCAGTGTCTGAAGCCGGTCTGTGCGGTGAATGCCCAGCGCCTGGCAAACCGGTCCAATGCCATGGGTTGGATAGATATCCCCGCGCCGGGAGCGGTTGTATTCCCGGCGCCATACTTCCTTGTCAAAGTCCAGTTTGTGGAGATAGGCACCTTCGGCATGAACGATAGTACCAAAAACACCCGCACGGGCCATCTCCAGGGCCACCCGCTCGAAGTGGTCGTACACAGAGTTTTCCAGCATCATGCAGTGTAGGCGGGTTTGCTCAGCTTTGTCTACCAGAGCCCAAATATCTTCCAGCGTCCCGGCGGCAGGAACCTCAATAGCCACATGCTTGCCATGGTCCATGGCTTCCATTGCAACGGGCACATGATGCTTCCAGTCTGTGCATATATATACAAGGTCTACATCGGCCCTGGCACAGAGTTCTTTCCAGTCGGTGCAGGCCCAAGCCTCCGGTACGTCTTTACGCGCTGTTTCAAGTGATGCGGGATTCACATCACAAAGTGCCGACACCCGTGCTCCGGGGATGTGTCCCAAACGTCTCAATGCCTGCATTCCGCGGATACCCAGCCCCACGATACCGATACGCACCATATCCATGGGCGCGGCCACAAGTCCCATCACGCTGCGCTGCCCCGGGCGACGGGGCGGTACGAAAACAGTGATATGGCGGCTGTTATTCACGGGTGGCAAATATACAAAAAAAAAGGATAATGTGGCCGTGGCAGATAAACTACTGTAAGTTAATATGTTAGCACAGCGGACGGGTGGCGTTTTGCTACCCGTCCGCTGTGCTAACTTGCTGTAAATAAACGCCTTAAGCACCATGAAAAATCCCCATCATTCGTCCCAGATTTGTGGGACGAATGATCACAATCTATAAAAACATAAATTTTTTCGATTTCTTTTTTACGATTGTTCATTTTCTCACGTTTACTGAATACCTTTATGGTGCCGGCATCATTCGGCCCTAATAATATGAGTGCACAAAAGAGAAGATTTGTCCAAGGTGCGGTGAACCACTGCTACCAAAAAGGAGTAAACGGTGAGGTGTTTTTCTACAACTTCAGTGACTATCTGGTCATGTATACCCTGTTTTGCGTGGCGGCGCGTCGCCATCAGGTTAAGGTCCTTGCCCTGGTCCTGATGCCGGATCATTTGCATCATGCCACGATTGCGCAGGACGTGACTGAGTTGTCGGCCTTTGTCCAGGACTATACCTCTCACTTTGCCTCTGCGCACAACCATTTATGCCGACGGGACCGGCCACTGTTCCTTAGCCCTTTCGGCAGTGCACCGGAAGTAGGAGACAAGGCTGTGAGATCGGCACTGGTATATCTGGGCAACAACGGCCCGGAACGCAAGTTGTCTGTCAAAGCCCGTGATTACCGCTGGTCTTTCCTGGCCTATTACCAAAACCCGCATCCTTTCTCCGAGCCATTGAAACTGGCATCGGCGTCCCAATCCATGCGGCGGGCCGTAAGTGTGGTAAAGGACCGGAGCAAAAAGGGGCTGGCCCTCAAGTATCAGACATTGCAGTGGATGTTCAAGCCACTCTGTCAGCGGGAAAAGTTGCAACTGGTAGATTATATCATAAACTCCTATAATGTGATAGACTACGAGAAAGCCATTTCCTTTTTCGAAGACTATGACAGGATGTTGGATGCTATCAGTATCAGCAAGGGCAGTGCACATGACATCCAGGAGGAATTTGTTGGCTGGGATGACCGGGTGTACGGACTAATGTCCAAAGCACTGACAGAGCAAGAGCATCTGGCCGATATCCATGACATCTTCGACTTCCCGGACAGTGAGAGAAAAAGGTACATTCCATGTTTAAGGATAAAGACCAGGGCAACGGAGAAGCAAATCATGAAATTTCTTAGGCTTCTTCCAGAAAACGAGAAATAGCCGTGGCACTTAAGGCCGGCAATAGACCATGGCAGATATCGTTATGATTAGCAAATAGTTAGCACAGCGGACGGGTATCGTTTTGCCACCCGTCCGCTGTGCTAACACATTGTTTTTCGGCCACTTACGTGCCACGGACCGATAACATAACAGAGAGCGCAACAGAGCACTACCCAAGTGACGCCATGCTGTTAGTGGCTGTCCACACCGCGGTGCCAGAAGCGATAGGTGATGTCTTCGGGGCGGCCTTGCACGACCCGGTACAGGCGCTGGTTGGTGGATGGATTGTTAAGGGGGCCGCATTGGGGCCGATAGGGACCTAACTTTATGTAGTCGAAGTGGGGCCAGAAAATGTCCTCTACCACTTCCCTGCCGCTGTACACGGCCACTTCGAGGCCCAGGCTTCGTACGTGGTCGGCCAATTCCAGCAGAGCTTCGGGATCCCGCCCTTCCCCCAGAAACAGGAAGCAGTTCACGCCGAAGTTGTCGCTCACCAGACGGTCAATCACCTGAGGAGTAAGTTCCTGGCCGATATCCTTTTTGAGAAACGGCGAATGACAGCCAATGCAATTTCCCCGGCAGTTGGAGATATCCACTGCCAGGGAAACACGGTCTGGAATCTCTTCCAGGACCACAGAGGTCATTTCCGGAACATACTTGATCATGAGAGATCCTTAAGACCTGTCATTCTGAGCGAAGCGAAAACGCTAATTCTCGATGTAGAAGCGATGCTGGGCTTCTTCCTGACGCATTTCGCTGAAGGAAGACACACGCTTGAGATAGCCGATGACACGGGTTAAATAGTCCAGGTTGGTGCTTCCGCACTTGGGGCAAACTTCCAGAGTATCCTTGGAAATGTAACCGCAGTCGTTGCAAACGGTATTGCGGCAGTTGAAGGTAAAGTAATTGGTGCCGTAATGGGCCGCTGTGTTAAGCAGCTGACGGTACTGGTCCTTGGTGAGATGCTCGGCGATATTCATGTGCAGGGCGCTGCCGCCGTCCAGGTACTTGACAAAGTCTTCGCCGTGCAGTTTGAACTTGTCTATCATGGAGAGGCTTTCGTCTTCCGGGTTGTAGAAGTAGGAGCTGTACATGTTGTGTTTGGTGCTCACGAAATACCCGTCCTTTTTGTCCCACTTGTAGTTCTTGCCGGAAAGATTCTCTCCGGGAACGAACTCTGTGTTAAACATGGTTTCCTTGGTGCGGGACTTGCGGTTGGCCACATTGATGGTTTCCAGCAGATTGTTCACAAACTCCTTGTAGGCGTCGTTGGGGCTGATGGTGAGGCCCAGGAATTCGGCGGCGTCTGTTAGGCCGTTCACACCCACGGTGAGGTACTGCTTTTTCATGTCAATGAAACCGGCGCGGTACACATCCAGCATGTCGGCCTTGAGGAAATCCTTAATTATCTCGTTGAAGGCCGTCTGGTATTTGTGCACGCGAACCGTTTGCTCCGTTACGGCATCGGCGATATACTTATACAGGACCTCTTTTTCGTAGGAGCCGGGCACAAGGGCCACGCCGGGGGTCATATCCACATGTTTTTCCACTTTGAAATACTTGCGGGCGGCATCCTGGATGAGGCGGTTCAGGTTGATGGTCATGACGCTCTTGGAGCCGGTGGCCACCGATGCGGTGCCCATGGAGTACTGGTGGGTGGTGTGGTTGTGGGATTCATCGTCCAAATCCTTGAGGGAATTGCGCAGGCGGCAACAGCTGCTAAGGCTGTCGGGGCTGTTGGAGATGTAGCAGAAGAAGCTGTGCCCCTTGGACCACATTTCGGCGGTAAAGTCGGCGTACTCTTTGTCGGCGTAATCGTCGGCGCCGTCGGTGAGCAGGGCCATGGTTTCTACCGGGAAGGTGAGGATGTACTTGCTGCGCTCCTGGTTGAACCAGTTCATGAAATGCTTCTGGAGCCAGCTTAAGGTTTCCCACTTGGGGGCCGATCCGTCGGGGAAACGGAATTCGCCGAAGACACCCTCGAAGTAGGGCTTGTCAAAATAGCCGATATTCCAGAATACCGTTTGATAGCCGCGGTTGCCGGCAGGCATGTTCATGGAGTGCACCACCTGCTGGAAACAGTTGTCGATGACCTTGGTAAGGGTGCGGGCCTTGGTGTTTTTCTCCACTACTTCGTCCAGGCGCTCCAGATAATCGTCGCCGTAGTCCTTGCGGATGAAGTAATCCAGGTACATGAGGAACTCGGGTGTTGCTACCGCCCCCATGAACTGGGAAGAGATGGAGTATACCAGGTTAATGAATTCCCCGCAGAAACTCTTGAGGTCTGTGGGGGCGATGGACACGCCGCCCAGTTCCCGGAGTCCGCTTTCCAGGAACGGGTACATGGTGATGGCCACGCAGTAGGGATAGCCGGGCGTGCCGCTTTCGTCGTGCTTGTACAGCACGTGGGATTCAAGGTCGGCGATGTACTGGTCTGAGAGGGAACGTCCATACAGGGACTTGATTTTGTCCTGCATGATATAGCGGTTCTGCTTTATGTTGTTCTCCTTGTACAGCTCATTGCCCAGCGTAACAATGTTCTTGTGGGTAATGTTGGCGTTGGAGTCGAACTTGGAGCCGGTGGCCGCATTGGAAGCCTTGATGTAGTCTTTGATGAAGTCCCGCTTCTTGCGAAGATCCATGCCGCGGTCGAAGGTTTCGATATACTCCAGCGCCACTTTCTTGTTAATGGACATGAGGGATTCCACCACCTGGCGGCGGATTTCCTGACTGGACATTTTGTCGTAGATGAACAGATTGTCTACGACCGACACAACTACATCTTCCGGAACGGGCTGGCCAGTATGGACATAGGCCAGGCGAATGCCGTTCATGAGTTTCTCCCGATCGAACTCTTCGTAGAGACCATTGGTTTTGCGGACTTCCATATAGGTTTGGTTTTCAATTAGTTAAGCGTAAATTGTCACGACCCAAGCTAATTATAGGGGCTAATAAGAACGGACTGCCAGGAGACAATCCGTTCTCTCTTTTGCAAAGATACGCCGATAAAGCGGGATTCTCCCCGCCCCCGGGAAGAAAGTTATGAACAATGTTTTTAACAGTCCTTTATCAATAGCCGAACATGGCCTCCGGGGACACTTCCTCCACGGGCCCCAGCGTACGCAGGAAAGCCATATCCAAATCCTTTAAGTCTCCCAGGATGGCGTAATGATAGGTGCGGTTCCGAATCCATTCGTCGTGGGTGGTATGAAGGTCGAACATGGTGAGTTTTCCTACGTTCTCGTAGATGAGTTTTTCCCGGGGAAAATCCAGTCCCATTTCCCGCATGCGCAGATAATTGTACAGGACAGATATCCCATGCACGCGCCTTGAACGAATCTTGTTAAGGATGGCGTTCTTGGCAATTTCCATATTCTCCGGAGATTCGGGCATGGTTTCGATAATCTCTTCGAAGCCTTCGATGGCCTTGCGCAGTTTGTCGTTCTGGGAAGCAATAGTGGCCCGGAAGTAATAGTCTTCGTTGGTAAAACTGGGCCGAACCAGATTGGCGCCAGCGCTATAGGCCAGCGCCCGGGACTCGCGCATTTCCTGGAACACGATGGAATTCATGCCCGTTCCATAATACTCGTTGAAAAGCTCTATGTTAGGAGCCTGCTCCAGGATAAGGGTTTCTCCCCTGTTGGAATACTGCATGTAATTGAACTGTCTGGACGGATACTGCGCCACGTACACCTTGGGCTTGCGTGTGAGCACCTTAGGTGGTAACTTCCGCTCTACAGGCCGAAGATCGTCGGTTTTGTGCCGGGACAACATTTCTCTCACCTCTACCTGCGAGGCCGGTCCATAGTAAAGGATTTTGTGCTCATGGGTGAACAGGTTGCGAAATACCTCCACCAGATCCTGGGCCGATATCTCCTTGAGCTGCTTGTTGGACAGGACGGTGTTCTTAATATAGTCCGGGCCGAACATCATATACCGTTGCAAGGCCGAATTACACTGCCCCTGACGCCGCATCTCGTCGGCGCGGGAGCGAATGATGTCTTCCTTCATCTTGTCCAGCACAGCCTGGTCGGGGACTGCCTCGCGCGCAAGATGATCGGCCAGTTCCAGCACGCGCGGCATATTCTCTGACAGGCCACGCAGCGTTACCGTGGTAACAGTGTTGCTCACATTGACATTCCACTTGGATGCCAGGGAATACAGCTCTCCGGCAATGTCGGTGGCCGATTTATCCGGCGTTCCCAGATACCGCACATAGTCTGTAGCCAGCTCCAGGGCCGGGTTGCCAACTTTGCCCAGGTCGAACCAGAAAGTGAGCGTGGCTATGTCGTTTTTCTCGTTCTGTTTGTAAAGGAAATCCAGGTTGTTGTAACGATCCACTACCAAATCCTTCTGATAATCCACGAACACCGGCTCGATGGGCTGCACCGGCGCGGCTGCAATCTCCTGAAGGAAAAGGCTTTGCTGGTCCCGGTTGGTAACGATGGGCGTAATTTTGGGGGCCGAAATGCGCTTGACAGAAGGATCCTGGCCCATGCGTTTGTAAACCACGGCATAGTTTTCCGGCACAAGGTACTCCCGGGCCCACGCCACCACGTCTTCCTTGGTATAACGGTAGGTGCGGTCAATGCGGTCCAGTTTCTGGGGCCAGGAAATGCCGCTCACAAAAGCATCCAGCATGAGCCTGGCCCGGGAACGGTTGTTCTCGAGGCTATTCATCATGGAAAGCTTGTAATTGGAGATAGCCGATGCCACCAGTTCCTGAGGGAAATCCCCGGTGCGAAGCTTTTCTACCTCCGAGGAAAGGATAGCCTGCACCTGCTCAAGGGACTGCCCTTGTTTGGGATAGCCTTCTACAAGCAACAGCCCCCAGTCTGTGCGCATGTAGGGATACACCTCCACTTCCAGCACCTTTTGCTGCTGCACCACATCCAAATCCATGAGGCCGGCCAGCCCGTTGCTCAGGATGGAGTGCACCAGCGTAGCTATGTCGCCGTCTACGCTGCCGGAGCCAGGCGTGCGCCATCCCATGAGCACAAACTCTCCTTCCTGACCCAACACCTCTGTTTTAAGGGGTTCCTTAGCCGGAGCTTCCGGTTCTATGCTGCGCTGCGGAATATCTGGATTGGCTTTCCAGGCACCAAAGTATTTCTCTACAATGGAGACCACTTTGTCCGGGTCAAAATCGCCGGACATGCAGATGGCCATATTATTAGGTACGTAATAGGTGTTCTTTTGTTTCCGGATGGCCCGGATGGAAGGATTCTTAAGATGTTCCTGCGTGCCGATTACGGTTTGTGTGCCATAGGGATGATGCGGGAAAAGCAGGGCGTTCAGGGCATCCAGGGCTTTCTCGGAGTCGTCGGTGAGAGACATGTTTTTCTCTTCGTAAACCGCCTCCAGTTCTGTGTGGAAGCCCCTAAAAACGCAATTCATGAAACGGTCGGCCTGAATGCGGGCCCAATTGTCCAGCTGGTTGGAAGGGATTTCCTCCATGTAGCAGGTAACATCCTCTGTGGTAAAGGCATTGGAACCCTCCGAGCCAATGATGGACATGAGTTTGTCGTACTCGTTGGGAATGGCCAGGCAGGATGCCTCGTAGCTCACGGAGTCTATCTGGTGGTACAGCGCCTCCCGCTCCAACGGGTTCGTTAGCGTCCTGTAAACTTCGAAAAGAGAGTCGATGGCCACCAGCATGGGACGTTCGGCCGCATAATCACGGGTTCCCACAAGACGGGTCCCTTTGAACATCATATGCTCCAGATAATGCGCCAGGCCTGTGTTGTCTGAGGGGTCGTCCTTGCCTCCCACGCGCACGGCAATGTAGGTTTGGATGCGGGGTTCGTCCTTATTTACCGACATGAAGAGCTGGAGACCGTTGCCAAGGGTATAGTGCTTCACCTGCATGGGGTCGCCGGCTACTTCCTGGTACTTGTTACAGGAAGCGCATACCAACAGGGCCGCGGCGGCCACAAGAAGCATATATTTTTTCATTTTCATCTTGTTACATCAATTTTACAAATATAATTATTTTTTAAAAACCAATATCCTTGCATAAGCCATTTTAAAGCCGTATTTTTGTGCGATGCGCTATCTTAGCGCGCATACATTTTATTATATAAAGCCATGCAAACCAAGAAGAGTTTCCATCACTGGCAGTGGCGGGTCATCATTTCCTCCATGATTGGCTACTCCATGTTCTACTTTGTAAGGAAGAATTTTTCCTTCGCTATGCCGGTTTTGAGCGCCCAATACGGCATTACCAACACAGACTTCGGTATTATCCTGTCACTTGTAGGCATCCTTTACGGCGTTTCCAAATTCCTGAACGGTTTTGTAGCGGACCGTTTCAATGCCCGCTGGCACATGGTCATCGGCCTTAGCGCCTGCGTGGCCGTGAACTTCCTGTTTGGCTGGAGCGACAAAATAAGCACCCTCATCACCGGTCAGGAGGGTGGCCCAGACTTTGTGGGTACCATGGTCCTGGTAATGGGTATCCTGCTGGTACTCAATAACATTTTCCAGGGCTGCGGTTTCCCGCCGTGCAACCGGCTCATGAACCACTGGGTCCCGCCCAAGGAACTGGCCACCAAAATGTCCATCTGGAACACCTCCCATTCCATTGGCGCCGGCATCCTGGCCGTACTGTGCGGGTACATTGTTAACAGCACTGGAGATTGGCGGCTGTGCTTCTGGATCCCGGGCTTCATAGCGGCCGCCGGCATCCTTTTCATTATCGTCACCCTCCGCGACACGCCCAAATCGGTAGGGCTCCCGGAACTACCAGACACCAAAACGGAACTGGACAACAACGATACCCCGGAAGCCTACCGCGCCTTTGTCAGGAAGCGTGTTTTCCTTAGCCCCATTATCTGGATACTGGCCATTACAGACCTCTTTGTGTATGTAGTGCGCTTTGCCGTACTGGACTGGGGGCCCACTTTCCTTGGCAAGATGTCGGTTCCCCTAAGTCCCCAACTGGCCGGCTGGACCATTGGCATCTTCGAGATTGCCGGCTGCGTGGGAATGCTCTTTGCCGGATGGGTATCGGACCGTTTCTTTGCCGGAAAAGCCCATCGGGTTTGCGTTATCGAAATGGGGCTTGTAGCCATTTGTCTGGTGGTTCTGCAACTACTGCCACCCACGGCTTCTCCCGTTCTTGTACTTTGCATCCTGGCCCTGGCCGGTTTCTTCCTTTATGGGCCGCAGGCCCTGCTGGGTGTAACGGCATCCAAGCATGCTACCAAGAAGGCGGCATCGGCAGCCGTGGGGCTCATCGGGCTAATGAGTTATGTGTCGGTGGTTATCACCGGAGCAGGCCTGGGTTGGTACAGCGACCACTTTGGCTGGGACACCCTGTTCATCCTTATGGCAGGCTTCGCCGTGGTGGGCGGAATCCTTGTCGCTTTCCTCTGGAATATTAACGACGACGGCTATATTCACGATTAAACCATTTCCCGAAAACCATTTTGAAAATAATTTAGTAAGCTGGTAATTAGCCACTTACCTTTCCCAAATGCATGCGCGTATTTCCTATTATTCGCGCATGCATTGTTTTTCACGTTAACAAAGCGTATCTTTGCTCTGTTATATAACTATAACGCACACGTACGAATGCATAACGCTTTTCACATAGTTTCCCTTGCCGCGCTTATTGCGCTCATAGGCTGTGCCCAGCCCAAGGAGGTAAAAACCGGGCATATTTGCGCCCACCCTCAATGGGAAAAAGGCTACGGCCCTCAAGGCATGGACATTTATCAGGACATCCTGGTACAAGGCCATAACCGGGGAGTTGTTTCCATTTACAACTTCACCGGAGACACCCTAAAGCTTTTGTCTGAGTTCCCTCTGGAAAGCGCACATAAGCACAATCACAGCAATGTTTTGTCCTTCGGCCCGGATAAATTCCTTCTGGAAGACCCTCTTCCGCTCCTATATGTGAGCCAGTGCTCCCGCAAACAAATTGAGGAATACAAAGACGTTTGCTACGTAGAGCGCATCTTGCCCGGATTCACCGGCAGCCAGAAGATACAAACCATTGCCTACGCAGACCCTAACCATGACTTTGGCTATGCCCTGCAGTGGGTGGTAGATGCCCCCAACCGTTTCCTGTACGGCTACGGCAACACCACCGAGGATCGTGATGTAGAAGGTAACCGCCACCGTATCATCAAATTCGCCCTCCCCGCCACAGACCAGCCCTATGTGGTCCTTCAGCCGGAGGATGCCCTGGAGAATTATCTCATCGAGGATTACGGTTTTAGCTTTGCCACAATAGGCCAGGGGCTGTTCATTTACAAGGACCGCCTTTATATGCCTACAGGTTTTGGCTCAAAGGAGTTCCCTTCCCAGCTATTTGTATGGAATCTTGAAACCAAACAGATGGACGCCCACTTCAACATGACGGGAGTTACCACTGGGGAACAGGAAGATGCAGCGCTATGGAAGGACCATTTGGTCATAACCGGCCTGGACGGCATCTTTGTTTTGCCGGAGAATTACTTGTTCAAATAAAAGCAATTTAATCAGTTTTTCTATGCATATGAAACTTTTAAAATTTGGCATTCTGCCCGCAATTGCGGGATGTTTGCTCTGCGCCTGTTCGCAGGAACCGGCGCCCGTAAGCCCTCAGCAGCCGGAAGACAGTGAAGTAACGCCGCCGTCCCCCTACGCCTTTGTGCTCAGCGCTTCCGTAGAGGAGGCCGACACAAAGACAACCGTCGGCTATGATGAAGGAGAAGAGGTCTACCACACTTACTGGGAAACCGGCGACAAAGTGTCCATCAACGGAAACTTGTCCAACGCCGTGGCCGCTGGTGACAATGGCAAGCGCAACGTAGACTTCACCTTTAACTCTACGCCATCGGCCCCCTACAAGGTGCTGTATCCCGGCACTACCTCTTCCAATGTCATTGTCCTTCCTGCCACGCAAAATTATGTAGCGGGTAACGTTGACGGCGATGCAGCCGCTTCTTACGGCAATGCCAGAGAGGTTAACGGCAAGTACTCTGTCAAGCTCACCAGCTTCTGCGGTATCCTCCGTTTTGCCCTCAACGGCAGCGCTACGCTTGACAGGATTGAACTGAGCAGCCTGGGTAGTGAAAAGCTCTACGGCTCCTTCACGCTGGCAACGAACGGCTCCGGTTTCACCGGCGCCTTCAGCGGCGGCACTGCCGGCAAGCTCACCTATAGCTTCGGCAGCGGCCTCACCCTGTCGGGCAGCGATACATACATCTATGTCTGCATTCCTGCTCAAACGTACGCCAGCGGCATCGAGGCCCTGGTATACCAGACCGACGGTGCCTTCATGCGCCTGAAGTTCTGGGGCAGCGGCGAAACACTGGCCCACAACGACCTCATCGAGTTCGAATCCAAAGAGTACGGCGCCGGCCGCGTAGAGGACCTCTTTGCCATCAACTCCCTCACCGCCGAAGACGGTGGAGAGCCCACTTCGGAGCGTCCTGGAATCACCGTGGGCGTTTATAATATCAAGATGGCGGAGAACCGTACAGGGACTAATGCCACTTATATCAGCATGGACCGCCCAGATGTCCAGGCCGGCTTGGGCTCCACCATTGCGGGTATGGGTGCGGATATCTTCGGCATCAACGAGGTAGGCGAGGACAACATGCCGGGAGAGGAGCACGACATCAAGGCCTGGGCCATTGCTCAGGGCCTCTCCAGCAGTAACTACACCTGGAAGATGGATTATCCAAATAAGGTGGAAAGGACCGGCACTGTACTTAATTATAAATATCCAACTTCAATGTATTATGCCAACGTTTTCGCCTACAACAATACCACCATCACGGTCGAAGACGACGGTTATGTTTGGCTTTGCAACGACGACGACGATTACTGGTCTTCTGCAAAGAATGCCTACGAGCACAGCACCGGCCGCCATACGGCAGTATATGCATTATGCCGCCATAAGGTTTCAGGTTATCGCTTCTGGTTTATAGTCACCCACTTTGACACCTATTATGGTAACGATGACGGCGATAATCTTCACAATGTGAAGAGTTTCAAGATATTCGCCCAGCATCTGAAAAACGACGTAGAGGATCTTCCTATCATTGCCGTAGGCGACTTGAACTTCGGCTCGAAGGAATCTGACAAGACCACAGACTGCCCCAACTACACCGAGCTTTCTTCCTACTGGACCAATGTCTATGACACCATGTATGATGCTCACTCTGCAGCCGGTGACCTCAGCAGCTGGTACTACAAAACCTACAACGGCACCCAGTCCGGCAGCCAGCATAGTTACTACTATCCTTTCATTTCGTTCACAAAGAACCATCCCGACAGGCGTCTGGACCACATCATCTACAAGGACACCTCCTCGAAGCACGTAATTCCCACCTCGTACAAGACCATCCGCCGTACATACGAAGCGGAGGATGAGAACACCTGGTGCCCGTCCGACCACCTCGCGGTAGTGGCATACATGACCTTCGATTATTAAAGGGAAGCCCTGCTTTGCGCCTTCCATGAAAAGGATGCTCTTTCATACGCTGCTTCTCCTTCTGCCCGTGCTCTTTTTAGGCGCGTGCAAGGAGGAGGAGCAGCCGAAGAGCTCCGGAAATAAGAAATCCTACCCAGAAGAAGTGACGCCCTCTCCTGGTGGGGGAAGCAGCAGCACGCCCACCATATTGCAGGTAGCCACCTACAATATCCTAAAGCCTTCGGGCAGTGGACGCCGCGACGAAATGTCGCTGGATAGAGAAGAGGTAAAAGAGGCCCTCTACTGGAGCATCCTGGGCACGGGAGCCGCCATTGTGGCGTTTAACGAGCTGGACCAGACCTGCATTCCCGGCGGGGATTATGCACTGGACCGCATTTGCAAGGATTTACCCGGCAAATGGGGTTGGAAAACCGCATGGCCCAATAAGATTAATGCTTATCCGCCGTTAAGCTATTCCTATGCCAACGGCTTTGCCTACAACCAAAATTTGGTAAGCCTGAAGGAAAGCGGCTATGTTTGGCTGTCAAAAACCCAAAACACATGGTACACCTCCTCCACAGAGGCCTATGGGAAAGCGGGCTCCCCTGAGCGTACCTGCATCTGGGCCCGTTTTCTTGTGAACAGCACCCAAAGGGAGTTTTGGCTTTTTGTAACACATCTTCCCACGGAAAAACAGGGTGGCGCCTTGAATATGGCCACCGTAGTGAACCGCTTCGCCGCAGATAAAGCTGGGAAAGCGCCTGCCATCCTTTGCGGCGACATGAACTTTGGGCCAGGGAAAGATCCCTACGAGCGGCTTTGCACCTACTGGTCCGACGGAAACGCCAAATCTACCCAGGGCACGTTAAGCGGCAGTTCGGATGATTATTACTATACTGTACAGACCTTCAGCGAAAACCACCCCGAGCGAAGGATAGACCACATCCTTACGCACGGCTGCACGGCCAGCGGTTACAGCTTGGTGCCTGTGACCTATTCCCTAAAAGGAAAAGCCTGGTGTCCCTCCGACCACCTGCCCGTTACGGCAACCATCACCATCCCCTAAGCCAGACCCATGAAGAGGTTTTTGCTGCTGCCTGTCCTGCTGCTCACCTGCCTTCCACTTAGCGCCCGGCAGGCTTCCGAGCGCTGGCCCGACGGCAGCGTTATGGACAAATGGTTTAACACGGCCCCCAAGCCCGTTAAGGGCCGCCTTTTTGCCATTACCCAGTATGGCGCGGTTCCCGACAGTACCCTTGTCCAAACAGAAGCCATCCAAAAAGCCATAGACGCCGCGGGCAAAAGAGGCGGTACGGTGGTCATACCCAAAGGCGTCTGGCTGTCGGGTGCCCTGTTTTTCAAAAAGGGCACCCACCTTTTTTTGGAAGAAGGCGCCGTGCTCAAGGGAAGCACCAACACCTGGGATTTCCCAGACGTTCCAGTACACATCGAAGGCGTGCTGCAGCCCTATGCATCGGCCCTTATTAATGCCCAGGACTGCGACGGCTTTTCCATCCGCGGAAGCGGCACCCTGGACGGCAACGGCCTCCCCTACTGGGAAGCCTTCTGGGCCCGCCGCAAGGAAAACCCCAAGTGCACCAACCTGGAAGTCAGGCGGCCCCGCATGGTGGGAGTGAGCCACAGCCGCAATATTTGTATTCAGGGAGTAAAGCTTAGAAATGCCGCTTTCTGGAATATCCATCTGTATAAATGCAGCCGGGTATATATTGAAGGCGTGGACATCTATGCCCCCATAGCACCGGTTAAGGCCCCCTCCTCGGACGGGATAGACCTGGATGCCTGCGAGGACGTTCACATTGTGGGCTGCTCGTTTGCTACCGGCGACGACCTCATTGCCATTAAGGGCGGCAAGGGCCCCTGGGCCGATACCTCCCCCGACAATGGCACCAACGCCCGCATTCTGGTAGAAGACTGCCGCTTTGGGCACGGCCCTGGAGCCCTGGTCTTTGGCAGCGAATGCATAGGCGCCCAAAATGTAATTCTTCGGCGGAGCCAGGTTTCGGGAACCACCCGGCTCCTGTGGCTCAAGATGCGCCCCGACACCCCCCAGCGTTACGCCTACATTCTCATCGACCAGGTAAAAGGCCAGGTAAAAAACATTGTATATGCCAAGCCCTGGACCCAGTTCTTTGACCTGAAGGGGCGGGCCGACATTCCGCTGTCGGAAGCCAGCAACATTACCATTCAGCGCAGCACCCTCAAGTGCCGCCGACGCCTGCGTATTGTAGAAGAGCCGGAGCAGTACTCCATTACCGGACTTACCCTTCAAGACAATAAACTTAGCTGGCTCTATAATAAGAATGAAGAGAAAGTAGCGCCCTACACGCTCCCCCAGCCACTGGTATTTGCCAACGGGCAGCCCGTAGAAACCCGTGAGCAGTGGGAACAGCGGCGCGCCGAAATTCTGGACCTTTTCCAAAAGGAAATGTACGGGGACATGCCGCCCGCACTCCCCTTCTTCCTGGAGACGCAGGAGGAAGGATTGGCCCTGGACGGGGAAGCCACCTGCAAGAAGGTGAGGATGAGCTTTATGGAGGATGGCAGCGGACCGCATATAGACTGGATGTTGCTCTTTCCCGCAAAGAAGGCCTCTACACCGGTTCCGGCCGTGCTCATGCTAAATTTCTATGGGAACGACAAAGTGCTGGACTATCCGCAGTTCCCAGTTCCGGCCAAAGAAATCCTTTCCCGCGGGTATGCCTATGTAACGGCTTGCTACGAAGACGTTTCCCCAGACCCCGACAGCTTGCAAAACGCTGCCCTGCAAAGGGAAAAAGCGCGTCAAATCATGTACGACCTGTGGCCCCGCGACATTACCACCGGTTCCATCATGTCCTGGGCCTGGGCGCTATGCCGCGGCATGGATATGCTGGAGCAGGAACCCGGTATAGACGCCTCCAGGGTGCTGCTCACGGGGTGTTCCCGTTTGGGAAAAGCCGCCCTGCTGGCCGGCGCCATGGACCGGCGCTTTGCCGTAGTGGTGCCCAACCAAACCGGAGGAGGAGGGGTGCCGCTGGCTAAGCGAAACTTCGGCGAGTATGTATCGTCTGAGGTAGAGCATTTTGGCTACTGGTGGTGCCCGGCATTTGCCAAGTACGCCGAACGTGAAAAAGACCTCCCGTTTGACCAGCATCTGCTGCTTGCCTGCATTGCGCCCCGGCCGCTCCTGGTAGAAGGCTTCACCAACCCCTGGTTCGACGCCCGCGGGGAATTCCTCTCCCTGCAGGCCGCCTCTGAGGTATGGACCTTCCTGGGAGCCGAAGGCCTGCCCAATGTAAGCTTCCCCCATTCCTTTGAAACGCAGGCCATAGGTCCCGTTCTGGGCTACGTGAAACGCAAAGGCGCGCACGGCATTAACCAGCAGGACTGGACATGGATGCTCGATTTTGCACAAAACCACCTGAACCCGTAAATTTTTCTTATCTTTGTATTTCTAAATAGGAAAAACGAAGATGAAAAATTTTGTAGAGGAACTCAAGTGGCGCGGCATGATTCAGGACATCATGCCCGGAACCGAAGAAAAACTGATGGAAGGCCCCCAGGCCGCCTATGTAGGCATTGACCCCACGGCCGACTCCCTGCACATTGGTCACCTGGTTAGCGTCATGATCCTCAAGCATTTCCAAAACTGCGGCCACAAGCCCTATGCGCTGGTGGGCGGTGCCACGGGCATGATTGGAGACCCTTCCATGAAAAGCGCCGAACGCAACCTCCTGGACGAGCAAACCCTGGCCCATAACGTGGCCTGCCTCAAAGCCCAGCTGTCCCGCTTCCTGGATTTCGATTCCCCCGCCCCCAACAAGGCCGAACTGGTGAACAACTACGACTGGATGAAGGACTACAGTTTCATTAACTTCATTAGGGATATAGGCAAACACATCACCGTTAACTATATGATGGCCAAGGACAGCGTGAAAAAACGCCTGTCCAGGGATTCCAGTGAGGGCATGTCCTTCACCGAATTCAGCTACCAGCTCATGCAGGGCTACGACTTCTACTGGCTTTGGAAAAACAAAGGCTGCGTGTTGCAACTGGGCGGCAGCGACCAATGGGGCAACATTACCACCGGCACGGAGCTCATCCGTCGCATGGACGGCGGCAGCGCCTATGCCCTCACCTGCCCTCTCATTCGCAAGGCCGACGGCACTAAGTTCGGCAAAACCGAAAAAGGCAACGTATGGCTGGACCCCGAGCGCACAAGCCCCTACGAGTTTTACCAGTTCTGGCTCAATGTGGCCGACGACGACGCAGAGCGCTACATTAAGATTTTCACCATGCTGGACCGCCCCACCATTGAAAGCCTCATCGAGGCGCACCGCACAGACCCCGGCCGCCGCGAGCTCCAGAAAGTCCTGGCCCGCGAGGTAACGCTTATGTGCCACGGGCGGGAAGCCTACGACAACGCTGTAGCCGCCTCGCAAATGCTCTTCGGCGGCAATTCCGAGGCCCTCAAAAAACTGGACGAGCGCACCTTCCTGGCCGTATTCGGGGATGTCCCTTCCTTCGACCTAAGTAAGGAAGACCTCCCGTGCAACGTACTGGACCTTCTGGCCGTAAAAACCAGCATCCTCCCCTCCAAGGGTGAAGCCCGTAAAATGGTACAGGGAGGCGGCATTGCCATCAATAAAGATAAAGTAACCGACATATCGGCTAGCATTACCGCCGCCGATATTGTGAACGGCCACTACATTCTGGCCCAAAAGGGTAAAAAGAACTACTTCATCATTAACATCAAGTAATGGAAAAACCTGCAAGCACCCGGCAGCTCAAAGTGGCCCGGGAAATCCAGAAGGACCTGGCCGAGATTATCCGTGCTAAAGGCATGGGCGCTTTTGGCGGGGCTCTTGTCACCGTGAGCGAAGTAAGGGTGAGCCCGGATTTGTCGGTGGCCAAAGTTTTTGTGAGCATTTTCCCCTCAGAGAAACAAGGTCCCGTGATGCAGCTGCTGGAAGAAAATAACAAAGCCCTGCGGGGAGAACTGGGACATGTGGTTGCCAAACAGTTCCGCATTGTTCCGGAGCTGGATTTCCTGCTGGACACCTCGCTGGACTATGCCCAGCACATAGAAGAACTCCTGAAAAAGTGAACCTGCCGCTAAAGATTGCCTTTCGCTACCTGTTTGCCCGGAAGTCCTATCAGGTCATTAACCTCATTTCGGGCATCGGCGTGGCGGGCATGGCCATAGGCACGGCGGCGCTGGTATGCATCCTTTCTGTCTTTAACGGGTTCAACCGGCTGGTTAGCGAAAATCTGCTGCAGTCCCACCCAGACCTTGTAGTTCTTCCCGCAAGCGGCAAAGTCTTTATCCCGGAAGGGCCAGCCTTCCAATGGGCCCTGGAAAGCGAGGACGTTCTCCGGCTGTCCAGCACCCTGGAAGAGCAGGTATTTGTCTCGTATGAAGGAAAACAAAGCCTGGCCCGCGTAAAAGGCCTGGACGAAGCCTCAGAGGCCGAATCTCCCCTGCAAGCGCATATCGTGGACGGGAAATGGGCGCTGCATACCGGAAACCTGCCCTCGGCGGTGATGGGCGCAGCGCTGGCGCGCTCCCTTGGCCTGAGCCCCGCCTTTGTGAACCCCATAGAACTGTTTTTCCCTTCCCGCACCAGTCCCGTTTCGCTGGCCAATCCGGCGGCTTCACTTCGCAGCGTGCGGCTTCGCACTGCCGGGCTGGTCTCTGTGAGCTCGGAGCTGGACGCCAAACTGCTGCTGGTTCCCATGGAAACCGCCCGCGAACTGCTGGACTATGACAAGGAGGTGTCGGCCATAGAGATATGGACGGCGCCCGGCCAGGAAAAAGCCGTACAAAAACAGCTGCAGGAGCGTCTGGGAGCCTCTTTTAAGGTGCAGGACCGGTATCAGCAGAATGATTCGCTGTACAAGATGATGCGCTACGAGAAACTGGCCATTTACCTTATTCTCATCTTTGTGGTGCTCATCATTTCCCTCAATATTTACAGCTCCCTCAAGATGCTCATCCTGGAGAAAAGCGCCGACAGGGAAACCCTGCGCAGCCTGGGCGCCCCGGCCGCCATGGTGCGCCGCATTTTCCTTCTGGAAGGCTGGCTGGTTTCCATGCTGGGCCTTGTCATTGGCCTGGTGCTGGGCGTGCTGCTGGTGGGTCTGCAAAGCCGCTTTGGGCTGGTTTCCATGCCGGGGAACTTTGTGATTTCGGCCTATCCTGTAGTGCTTAAGGCCAGCGATCTTGTTTGGATTACCGCCGGAGTGGCCTCTGTAGGATACCTTATTTCATGGCTTCCCAGCAAGAAACTGTGAAACGGGGCACGCTCATACTGATGCTGCTACTGCTTGCCGGCCTGGATTTACTCGTGGGCAGCGGTTTTGGCCTGCCCTCCCCTGTTATTCTTTGGAAATTGCGGTTTCCCCGCATGCTCACAGCCATCATTGCCGGCAGTTCGCTCGCTCTTGCCGGCGTGCAAATGCAGGCCCTGTTCCGCAATCCCCTGGCCGATCCCCATATTATGGGCGTGTCGGGAGGCGCCGGCCTGGGAGCCGCCATTGCGGCTTTGACGCTGGGGAGCGCCTCTGCCGCACTCACGGGCTTTGGGCTGGCTGGCGCGGCCTTTCTTGGGGCTGTGCTGGGAGGCGCAATCATTGTTGCCGTATCGGCGCGGGTTAAGAGCACCGGCACGCTGCTCCTCTGTGGCGTTATGCTGGGCTTTGTCTTTAGCGCACTGTCTTCCGTGCTACAATATTCGGCCGGCGAAGAAAGCCTTAAACTGTTTTACAGCTGGCTGTCCGGAAGTTTTTCTGCAGTCCCCTACAGCGGCCTGGCCATCATGGGAGGAGCCCTGCTGGTAGGCTTTTCCTTGTCTGCCAGTTGCCGCCGGGGCCTGGATACAGTTCTTTTCGGCGACGATTTTGCGGCCTTCTCCGGCGCCTCGGTCCATCGCATCCGGCTGGCCACCATGCTGGGATGCGCCCTTATGACCGGCGCCGTCACGGCTTTTTGCGGTCCGGTGGGCTTTGTAGGGATTGTAGCCCCGCACGTAGCACGCCGCGTCCTGGGCACATCGGCGCACAGGCAGGTTATTCCCGGCGCCATGCTCTGCGGAAGCTGCCTGGCTCTTTGCGGAGACATCCTTTCCCACGCGGGTCCCACTCCCCTGCCTGTGGGAAGCACACTGGCCATCATCGGCATTCCCCTTATTTTGGTTTTGCTATGGAGAAGTCGCCTATAATAGAGGTTCGCCAGCTTTGCCTGGCCTATGGACCGCGTGTCCTTTGCAGCGACATTTCTTTCACGCTGGATCGCGGCGAATGCCTTCTTCTGGCCGGCCCTAATGGCTGCGGAAAAAGCACCTTGCTAAAAACCTTAGCCACCAGGGATGGCGCCAAGAGCGCTTTTATTCCCACCGGAATTCCCAAAGTGAAAGGATTCACGGTAGAAGAGTTTATTAGAACGGGGTGCTACAGGGAAAGTGACTGGGCCGGGAGGCTCAACGGAGAGGCCATGGAACGAATGCAGGAGGCCTTGGCGCTGCTGGGACTGGAAGCCCGGCGGGAACAGGATATCTCCACCCTCAGTGACGGCGAATTCCAGAAAGCCTGCATTGCCGTGGGTCTTACCCGCCATGCCCAGGTGTTGCTGCTGGACGAACCCACGGCTTTTTTGGACGTAGAGAATCGGATTATGGTACTGCGAACGCTGCAAGAAGTTACCCGGCGCACAGGCATGGCCGTACTCTTCTCCTCTCACGACCTGCACGACGCCCTGCAGGTGGCCGGTCGCGTTCTGGCGTTCACCCCCGGAGGCAACTTCCTGGAATCGCAGCCCCAAAACAGGGAACAGGTGCTGCAAGCTGCATTCCCCTTATTTCGACCATAATTTTTTAAAACATCCTTGCTATGAAAAGAATGATTACCTTTCTGATGGTGCTCGCCGGGATTCTCGCCGGTGCATCGGCCTATGCCCAAACAGAGGAGCAGCCTGCACAAAAAGCACACAAAGTTTACTGCGAGATTATCTCCACTTCGCGTGGCATGTTCTCCAACAAGACCACAGTGGAACTGGACTTTGGCCAGTATGCCAGCTGGTGGTCGGCCGACCGCAACCTGGTGGACCGAAACGGAGAGAGCATCAATTTCAACTCTGTCCTGGATGCCGTGAACTATATGGCCGACCGAGGGTGGGTTTTTGAACAAATGTACATAGTCCAGTCTTTCTCCAAAGGCGATTCAGAGACGCCAGCCTACCACTGGATTATGTCCAAGGAAGTGACCAATCCGGCCCAGATAATGGAAGGTTTGCAAACCCGGGGAGATACAAAATAAAAAAGGAGGCCGACTGTTTAGTTGGCCTCTTTTGGTACTGGGTAGGAGAATCGAACTCCTATTGCGAGATTGAGAATCTCGAGTACTAACCGTTATACGAACCCAGCAGATGGGGATGCAAAGGTACGGAAAAAAAACGAATCTCCAAATTTTTATTTCAAAAACACAAAAAACACCGCCAGAATAAGGCAGAAGAACGCGGCAATATGGTTCCACTGCACCGGCTGCCCTTTAAAAAGGAAGGTAACGATGATGGTGAAGATGGTGAGGGAGATTACTTCCTGAATGACTTTTAGCTGCATCAGGTTGAACGGGCCGCCGTTTCCCTGGAACCCTATCCGGTTGGCAGGAACCGTTAGACAGTACTCGAAAAAGGCGATTCCCCAGGAAAACAGGATGATGAGAATGAGCGGCCAGCCCGTAGAAATTTTCATTTCCTGCAGCTTGAGATGGCCGTACCAGGCGAATGTCATGAACACGTTGGAGAAGACCAGCATGACAATGGTCAAAATTGCTTGTTGCATACCTATTGTAATTGGGCCGCAAATTTAATAACTTTGTAGGATATAAGGAACACTAATACCCATAATATGACACTCATCAAATCCATTTCCGGCATTCGCGGAACCATTGGCGGCGCTCCCGGCGGCGCTCTCACCCCCATTGACGTAGTGAAATTTACCGCTGCCTATGCAGCCACACTCCCCCAGCGCAAGCCCCAGCCCAACGGTACGCGCTACAAAATTGTGGTGGGCAAAGATGCCCGCATGTCCGGAGACATGGTAGAGCAGCTGGTAGTGGGTACCCTCATCGGCTGCGGCATCGATGTAGTAAAATGCGGCTTTGCCAGCACTCCCACCACCGAAATGGCCGTGCTGTTTGCCGGCGCCGACGGCGGCATTATCCTCACCGCCAGCCACAACCCCAAGCAGTGGAACGCACTTAAGCTCCTCAACCACAAGGGCGAATTCCTAACAGCCATCGAGGGGCAGGCCGTACTGGACCTGGCCGAAAAAGAGGACTTCAACTTTGCCGAGGTAGATAACCTGGGCACCATAGAGGAAGAAGACTTCACCGACAAACACCTGGACGCCGTGCTGGCCCTTCCCGCCGTGGACGTTCAGGCCATCAAGGCCGCCCACTTCACCGTGGTGGTAGATGCCGTTAACAGCGTTGGCGGCATTATCATGCCCCGCCTTCTTAAACGCCTGGGCGTCAAATGCATCGGCCTCAACTGCAATCCCACCGGAGACTTTGCCCACAACCCGGAACCGCTGCCCGCCAATCTGGTGGAACTGTGCAGCACCGTAGTGAAGGAAAAAGCCGATCTCGGCATTTCCGTAGACCCTGACGTGGACCGTCTGGCCTTCATTCAGGAAGACGGCCAACCCTTCGTGGAAGAATACACCCTTGTAAGTGTAGCCGACTATCTTTGCTCCCTGGCCGAAAAAGAAGGAAAGCCCATTGCCACCGTTTCCAACCTCTCCAGCACCCGGGCCCTTCGGGACGTCACAGAGGCTCACGGCGGCAAATACTACGCATCGGCCGTGGGAGAAGTGAACGTAACCACGCTCATGCACAAGGTAGGTGCCCTTATCGGAGGCGAAGGCAACGGAGGCGTCATCTATCCCGCCATCCACGCCGGCCGCGATGCCATGGTGGGCGTAGCGCTGTTCCTTAGCAATCTGGCTCACAAGAAGATGAAAGTGAGTGAACTCAAAAAGACTTATCCGCAGTACTTCATAGCCAAGAATAAGATTCAGCTCTCCGACAGCGCCCTCATTGAGAAAATCCTCAATGAGCTCAAGGTTATCTATGCCAAGGAGGATGTAAACACCATCGATGGCGTTAAAATTAGCTTCGAGGCCAAGAAACAGTGGGTGCACCTGCGCAAATCCAACACAGAGCCCATCATTCGCATTTACTCGGAAGCCGGCACCATGCAGGAGGCCGAAGCCCTTGGCAACGAGGTCATTGCCGTAGCCCAAAAAATTATCGGATAGTGTTCTCGTTCCGCACTACACCGCTGGAGGACCAGCTGGACAAAGCCTTGCTGCATGGCAAGGTAGGGTGCTTTTGTACCCAGAACTGCTGGGACACCGCCAAAGGCCGATGGATGTACGAGTTATTCCATGAGCGGGGCAACTTAACCACTGTGTTCAATCCCAGGGAGGCCGAACTTACGCCCGGCACCAATCACATTCAGTTTGAAAGTGACGGGCTGCGCGAACTGGATGCCGTGGTTGTGGAAATCCAGGATGTTGGGGTTCGCTACTTCAACTACACCAAGGATGTGATGCAGCTCATGGACATGCTCAAGCTGCTGGACGAAGAAGCGCCTTCCCTGTATGTAGTAGACCACATTAACCCCTCCGGGCGCGTAGTGGAAGGCACCATTCCGGCAGTTACGGGAGAAATGTTCGTCCCCAAAGTTGCGCATCGGCACGGCCTCACGCTGGGAGAACTGGTAAACCTGTATGCCAGTGAAATTGGCGCACGCTTTCCCATCCATATCATATCGGCCATGGCCACCGACGCCAACAGGCAGCTGATGCCCTGGACCATTGCCCCGGCATCGGATATTCCGGGTCTTTTCAGCTCCTACCTTTACAGCGGAGGTGGGCTGTGGAACAACACCACCCTCACTCCAGGCATCGGCACGGCGCGTCCCTACGAGTACATAGGAGCCCCTTTTGTGAAGCCCCTTCGCCCCGAGCAACTTCCCCAGGCGCAAGGCGTCCTGCTACGTCCATGCTCGTTTACGCCAGCGGCCGGCCGATATGCCGGAGAACGCTGCTTCGGCTTCCAGCTCATGCTCATCCCCGGAGAGCCCTATCACAGTCTGCTGCACACCCTCCACCTCATGCGCTGGTTCAGGGAGCATTATTCGGCCTTTGAGTTCGAAGAAGCCTTCTGGGCCAAACTGGCCGATCCTGTTCTTGAGGCCTACCTTAAAGAGGAGCTTTCCTTCGATGTGGTGCAGGAGCACATGAAACTGGAAGAACAAAAATGGATTCGCAAGGCAAAACGTTATGTTTTGTACGATGACATGCCATATAGGATGAAATAATTTGGAAATCCCAATGAGTTTTTTTATCTTTGCGGTCCAAAATTGTTAACAATTATATTTTTACGTAAAAATGAAGAAAGGAATTCATCCCGAAACCTACCGTCTTGTAGCTTTCAAGGATATGTCCAATGACACGGTGTTCATCACCCGTTCCTGCGCCCCTTCCAAGGAAAACATCACCGTAGAAGGCGTAGAATACCCGCTGGTGAAACTGGAAATTTCCAACACTTCCCACCCGTTCTATACGGGCAAGGTGAAGCTCGTGGACACCGCCGGCCGCGTGGATATGTTCTATCAGAGATACAAGAGCCGCAAGAAATAATTTCTTGGACCCAATGGTTGAGCAACCGGTTTTCCAAGGCGGAAACCGGTTGTTTTAATTTTCCTTCGCATAAGATGAATAAGTTTATCCTTCACTTCCTGCCGGTGCTGGCATCCTGCCTGTTTGTACTCTCCCCTGCCCGTGCTCAGGAGAAAGAGCAACGCTGGAACATTGCTGCCTATGGCGGAGTGGGTTATATGGCCCACAGTAGCGGCAATTACCAGCTCCTGACCAGCAGTTTCGTTTATCCCACCATCGACCTCAAAATGGGATACCATACAACCGGCAATGATCCCAACTCCTTTGCCGCGCTGTTCAATTATCCCACCATGGGCCTGGGCGTTAACTGGAAGGGAGTGAGCTTCTTTAACTTCGTGGGAGACTCCCGCCTGAGTGACCTTCTGGCTTTGTATGGCTTTTTTGAACGCGACTTTGTTCGTACCCGCCGCTTCTCCTTTGGGTATGACTTCAGTGCAGGGGTAGGATTCAACGGAAAGGTGTACGACCCCGAAAAGAATCCGTACAATACCGTTTTCAATTCTGGCATCCTCATTGCCCTGGGGCCTGGAATCACCCTCAAATGCAGGCCCGCACGGCACTGGGAAGTGGGGCTTACGGGCCGGTTCATGCATCTTTCTACCGGCCGGCTGGTATATCCCAACGAAGGGTTCAACGGAGTAGAGGTAATGGCTTCCGTTCGCTATGCCATGGCCCAGCCCAAAGTACGGGAAGGGAAAGCCCCCAAGGACACGCTCTTTAAAAAACGGATGCAGTATGAGCTGTATGCCGGTTATGGCGTGCATCGCTGCTCCATGGAATGGGATGTATTTGGAAAAACCGAGCCCTGGCCGTCCTACACTTTTGGCGGGAACGCCTGTTACAGATATAACAAGCGCCTGTCTTCGGGCATGGGAGTAGATGTGTTTGCCTTTACCAAGGAGTTTATTCAGCAGGTGGCCATTAACGAGAAGTATGCTGCGGCGCACATCAACACCGACGACTACGACTATGAGCCTGTTTGCTTTGGCATATCGGCCATCCAGCAGGTGCACTATGGTAATTTTACAGCCTGGATGCAAATAGGGGCCTATGTCTATAAACACCTGGGCGTACGGGAGCAGGAAGGTTATACCTACCAGCGATTTGGCGGCAAATATGTCTTCCCCAAACTGGGCAATATGTATTTAGGCATTGCCTGCAAATGCCACAAGTTCTCCCGCGCCACCAGCCTGGACTTCACCCTTGGGGTAAGAATCTAGCACGGGATATCGCTATTCCGTGAGGTAGTCTTCGGTCTGGTCCCACATGTATTCGGCCATGAAAGCCATACCTGCCGCGTTCGGGTGCACGCCGCTTCCCTTTGGAATGGGGTTGTAGCTCGGATCCACGGGATTCTTGTAGTTGCCGTTGAGGGCATAGAAGTCCACCACAGCCGCTCCGTAATGGGCGGCTATTTTGATGATGGACTGCTCAACGGTTTCGTTCACTCCGTCGCCGATGCACAGGATAAGTTTGAGGCCGCTGCGGCAGGTAACCTTGGCCAGTTGCAGGAGCTTAATGTAGGCCTGGATGAAGCTGTCGTCGGCAAGAGCGTCTACCGCCGAGGTAGTTGTGGCGGCATCGGCAGTAGCGAACCAACCGTTGAACTCGCTGTCCGTGGGAACGGACGACCCGGTAATCTGGTATCCGGGGGCCAGGCTGTGACTGGATTCGGGGGTGATGGTGCCACCCTGGTAGCCGTAGTCGTTGGTGCCGCCATTCACAATGAGGACATCGGCGTCGCCGAAGCCGTCGGCAGCGGCACGGGCATAGAAGTAATGCGCATACCAGTGCGTACTGGAATAGCTTGCATCTGTGATGCGGTGCACCAGCGAGCCGCTCCAGGCCAGGTTCTTGCAGAATTCGGCGTTGGGCATGTATTCGTAGATAAACTTGTACCAGTAAGTCTGGTCCACGGTGTCTACGCCGGCGCCCGGATAGTACTTGCGGTAACCGGGAACGATATATCCTTCGAAAGTGGAGATAGAGTCGCCGATGATGCTCACCTTCGTCTTGGCAACCACAGGAGGCGTGTCCGGTGTAAAGTTGGAATCGCCGCAGATTTGCCAGGTGTCAATAGTGGTTCCATTTTTGTTTCCGTGCTCTATGGAGCCGCTGGCAGGATAGGTGCAGCCGGAAATGTAACTGCCGCTCTTGGACGAACCGGCAATGGCACCGCCCTGGACAAAACCAGGTGTGTCCGTATTCGTGAGAACGGCCCTGATGGAGTTCACGGCGCTTGTGCAGTCCTCCAGGGAACTTCCAGTGTCCAAAATGGCCACAATGCCGCCGCCCATATGCATTTGAGCGGAGCTGATAGTAGTGCCTGTCATGGCGCAGTCGCTCACGGTGCTGTCTACCAGCCAGCCGGCGATGCCGCCGATGTACCAGGCCGTGGATGCGCTGGCATTTGCCGATGAATTACAGTGGTCGATATCGGCCAGTTCGGCATAGCCTACGATGCCGCCGCTGAAGCCGCGTGCTTCATTCAGGGTGGAAGTGGTTACTTCGCACTCGGAAATGGCTATTCTGGATATAGGCAGTGACTTTACGTAACCGGCAATACCGCCGGTGTAGGCCGCCACAGTACTATTATCCGTATTGGTGAACTGCTGGTTATAGATGTTTCCGGAATTTGTGCAATTGCTAATGCTCGAGGCACCATCGGCAAGGTATGCAACAATGCCGCCGGCAAAGCAGGATGTACTGTTCACCTTTGTAGCATTACCGCCATGGACGTAGCCGCTGTTGGTGCATCCGGAAAGACTGACGCTGCTGGCAGAATATCCAAGTATGCCGCCCATGTAGTTCTGGGTATGAGCGATGGCAGCTGCTGTGATGTCCAGATGTACGTGGCCGGCGTCGCCTGTGCCGCTGCTATTCTCACAGCCGGAGATCTCTCCGTTACCGGCCATATTGCCCACGATGCCGCCTAGTCGGGCGTTCTGGACTACGCGGCTGGTGTTGGTCCACTGGAAATGGACGTAACCGCTGTTGCGGGCGTTCTTGACGGATGCTGACGAATAGCCAACGATACCGCCCAGGCTGTAACCTTTGTCGGAAGTCTTATTGATGTTCGTATTGAAAAGCACTGTTCCGGCGTTGGTGATATTTTTGGTACCGCCGCCGTCAATGGCGCCGCTGTTCCAGCCAATAACACCGCCCATACAGATGTCGAAACCCGTAGAGCCCATTTCCGTACGGGTGAGCTGGACGTCACCCGAGTTGTGTACATCCGACACGCTGGCCGAAGTGTTTTCGCCGATAATACCGCCCATGTAAGGGAGTCTGGCGCCAAAGACGGGATCCAAGCCCGTGGTCCCCAGCCTGACGGTTCCAGTGTTGCTACAATTGGTCAGAGTTCCGGTATTGTATCCGGCGATGCCGCCGGCCGACTGCAAGCGTGGGTTGGAAAAGTGGGTTACGCTTCCATTGTTTGTGCAGCCGGTAACGGTGGCTGTATTTTTTCCGGCAATGCCGCCTGTCTTCAGATATCGGCTCTGGGAATCTGTTCCGGAGTCGTTGGCCCTCACGACGGTTACCAGAACAGCAGCGCCGTTGGTGCAGTCTGAAACCGTTCCTGTAATATTGTCGCCTACAATACCGCCAACGGCCGAATAATAAGCAACGGCACTCTTATGGACGAGGGTGCCGCTGCTGCTTGTTCCTGCCACCGCTGCATGGGTAGCTGTGGCGCTGCATGAAGTGATGCTGCCGCCGTTGTTATAACCCACAATACCGCCTATATCGGTGTAGGAATCAGTTTTTGACTCGGAAGAGATTTGCGCTGCGTTGCTGATGGCCCCATCAAAGGTTGAGCCGCTCACACTGCCCGTGTTGGTGATAGCCCCAACTACGCCGCCGATAATCATCAGTTTATTGGCGGTAAAGCCGTCTGGAACCGTGATGAGACCGCTGTAGCTGCAGTCTTTAACGCTCCCGGTGGTCACCCTGCCCACGAGGCCGCCCACCAGGGTCTGCTGGGTAACTCCGGATACAGCCGTGAGGGTGATATCGGCCGCCGATCCTACGCTTTCCAGCGTGCCGGCGTGGGCTCCGACAATGGCGCCGAAGCGTCCCTGCGCCGTATTACCGTGTGTAAAGACAAACGAGCAGTCGCTTTCCAGGGAGAAATTCCGGACGATTCCGTTCGCTCCGGTGCTTGCAAAAAGCGGAACCGTTGCCTGCAGGCCGCTGATGCTGTGCCCCGCGCCGTCAAACAGGCCGGCAAAGCTGTTGATACCGCCGGTAGCGTTGTAGGATTCGGATGTGCTGTCGTTGAAACTGATATCACTCCCAAGGGTGACATTCAGCTGGTCGTAGGTATTGTAGGATTTGCTGTTATAGGCTGTTGCGAAATCGACCAGTTCCTGGGCGGAATTGATGACAATATCCATCATCGTTCCGGTGGGGACAAAGTCGAAGGCCGCCATGGAATACAGGTGTCCGGCTTCCAGTTCCTTGGCCGTGGTCTTGCTCTTAACCATGTAGTGTCCGTTTTCGTCCACTACGGTTACGTCGTAGCCACTTGTATAGTTACCGGCTGGGACAACCAGATAATACAAAGTGGGAGTTTCCGTGGAAGTTTCGAGACTTTGGTTTAACCGTACTTCCCGGTCTGCGGACAGGTCGGAGCATGCCGTTAGGCCGGGATTCTCATAGTCAATGGCAAAGCGCCCGCTAATTTGTTCCCCGTTACGCCCTTTGAAGCGAATGGAGGCCAGGTTGTGGGTATCTGGATCTGCCGCGGCTCGCTTCACCTGAATTTTCAGGATGGCGCACAAGCTGGAGAGCGAAACGCCGCTTCCGTTAGAGGAGTATCCCGACATAGGGAACACGCCCTCGGCAAAACCGCCCTCTTTGTAGGCCTGCGTAGCTGGAAGGGTGATGTGCGTATCATCGGCCCAGATGGAGGCGGGATATAATATATTATAAGGTGTATTAAGGATCTTGTCCGTGAAGCAGAACGTGGCACTGCGCGCATCTTCGGCAAGGCCAGTCAGTTCATCGGAGACTGCCCCGTTGACGGCTATACAGTCCCCGTTGGACCAGTAGACCGGATGGACGGCAGTACCATCGTCTCCCATATGAGTCCTGGTTTGAGGCGTAGTTTGGGCGACCGATACAGTTAGATAGGTCTTTGTGCCCTTGACGGCAGGGGAAATCATTTCCTCCTGCTCCTTGTTGCAGCCTGCCAGCAGCATAGCCGCCGCCAGGAAAAAAAACATACGCACTTTCAAACCAGACCCTATGCCAATTACAATGCGCTCCGGCGAGGTGTAGTCTGTCCCGTTTTCCCGGGTAGAGAATGAATGAATCATTATACTTGGATTATATCTTATCTTATTTTAATCATGCAAAGTTATAAAAAATATAGATAATAAGATAGATATAATTCGGCGGGGTTCACGGGTCTACGATTCGTTTCACTTATTTGTCATCTTTAATCAGATGAACATCGCACTGAGGGAACGGGATGGTGATGCCTGCTTCGTTTAGCGCATCGTAAATCACTTCCTTGGAACGGTCTATAAAGGCTATTCGCTCGGGAACCAGCACGTACTGCTTCACGGCAATCTCTACCGCGCTGTTGGCCAAATCATTGAGCACCACATTTATTCCATACGTGGGCTCTACGATCTCCCGGCCATACTGGTCCTTGGTCCTTACCTTTTCCATGGCTTTCGTGAGCACCTGGCGAACCTTATTGACATCGGTCCCATAGGCCACACCTGCGAAAATCTTGGTAAACTCGTAGGAATTGTTGCGGGTAAGGTTGGTGAAGTTCTTGCCGAAGAGGGATGCGTTGAGGAAGGACATCTCCGTGCCGTCCAGCGTCTCCACCACAACGCACTGGTAGTTGATAGTGACCACCTTTCCCCGCACGCCGTCGCATTCAATCCAGTCTCCTACCCGCAGGCGGCCGCCCATGAGCTGGATACCGTAGATGAAGTTGTTCAGGATATCCTTGAGGGCCAGACCAATACCGGCCGACAAACCGCCGATTACCATGGTGAGGGACCCTGTAGGAATCTTCCACACCACTACAACTGCTATAATGTAACTCATCCAGACCACCACGCTAATGATGCTGTTGCCCAGTGAAAGGTTAATTTCGTTGTCCCGGATCGATGTGCGCTTGTGTTTGCGCATGAAAGCGGCATAGCGGGAATACTGCCAGGTGGCGTGGATGGCCCGGTTCAAGTATCGCAGCACAAAGAAGAGGATAGCCAGGCCCACAATGCTCTTACCAGATATACAAAGCGTCTCGAAGCCGTTCTTATCCAGAATCTGGACAAAGGGAATATTGAAAAACTTTTCGTACAGGTCGTGGAAGTCAAAGACATCCAATGACATATGTATGCACAGAGGCAGGGAGATTAACGCCATAGCCGGAATGGCCACTTGCACGATGAGTTCATAGAACCAGGTGGCGCCAAACAGAAGCGACTCCCGGTCGGGGCCCGACACATAGGTAATACGCTTACGCATGGCATTCACGCGCTTGTCCAGCCACCGATCCTTGTAGCGTCCCATCAGGTCCGAGACACAGAAGATAGTTAGGACAAGGGCCAGCTGGAAGTACCACCAGATGAGGATGAGCAGGGACACGAAGGTGTAGCCGAAGAAGGCTACGATAAAAGCTAAGAGGTAGATGGCCAGCGAGGCCCAGCCCAAGGCGCTGTCTATAGAGGTGGCCTTTCCATTTTCTCCGATGCAGAACAGCAGTTGCCGCAATACGGCGATGGCCAGGATGGGCGGGAACAGGAAATTCATCAGCAGGTCTGGCACAAAAGTAATGCGGCAGACGATGATGATGAGCGCGATGAGGAACGTGGGAATATAGAGCCGGAGGCTGTGATGAATCTGCTTGGAATTCACCCGCAACATTAGCGACCCGGTGATGGCCAGCAACAGCCACAGGAAGGTATTGATATGCTTGGCGCCCAGTTGCACATACTCGTTTCCGTGAACGCTGAAACCAAGTGCCAGGAAGTACAGGAAGGTTCCTACCAGCACAGAGAATAGCGGCAGCTGCTTCAAGGGCAGGCGGCGCTTAATCTTGGGAATGCGGCTCAGGAGCCACAGGATGAAGAAAGTGAGCACCCAGAAGAAGACCAAGGCTATTAGCTGGACGATGCTCACAAGAACCAGAATGGCGTTTGCTCCCCTGCTGGACAAGCCATAAAAAACATCTCCGTCATTCTCTTTGGAATCCGTTACAGGCACGCCGGCATTTACAGCCACCGTATCGGCCGGCTGCTCATCGCTTCCAAGCTCTGAAAAGTCGTACTGGGCGTGAAGGGCCACCATTACCTTGTACCATGCAGCCCCGGGGCTTTCCATAATCTCCGCAAAAGGGGTCTGGCCATCCACGAATACATATTTCTCCAGTTCTCGATAACGGGCCTGGGCATAGTCGTAGGCCTCTTTCATGCGCCAATAGGCAGCCTGATAGTGAGTGCTGTCTGCTACCATGTTGGCACGGTTGGAGGCCAGCGCCTTTAGGATTTCAGAGGCATACAGGATACAAGAGTCGCGGTGGACCTCCCCCTCGGCATCCAGGACAAAAGGAGACGAGAGCGAATCTTTGACGGCAATCCGGATGACTTCCCTTTCCAGGTGGGAAGCCATTTCGGATATTTCCACATCCAGGGAGTCGCCGTGATACATCAGGCTGTCGGGCAGTATCTCTACCTCTATCTCTTTCATTACCGGAGGAAGCCGGCGAAGCGCCTCAATAAGGCGGGCATAACGGTCTATCTCGATGTTCAGCTCTCCTACAATACGGTCGTAGGGTCGTCTGTCCTTACTGAAGTCATGGTAGGCGGTGGAAACTTTATTCAGGGCATAGGCCAGGTCGAAGGTCATATCCAGCTCCTGGGTATACAGAAGAATGGACAGCTCATTGGCCGAGGTGATAACGTCCACCATGCGCCGATGCTGAAGCTCGTATTCCTTGTCAAATAATTGCTGTTCTTCCTCGTTGTGTTCCCATACCATCTTAAGTTCCGAACGCAGGTCCCGGAGCACATCGGTTAAAGGCTGCCCATTCACGACGGACAGAACCGGAATAGCAAAAACAAAAACAGCAAAAACAATGGTCAGGAATTTCTTTTTCATGTTCCTGTATTTGGTTAGTGATGGTAAAATTACATGATTTTTCCCTTATATACAACAAAGTGGAACCGTACGAACGGCAAAATAAAAAAGAAAATGGGTGACTCAAACAGCAAGTCACCTTGCAAATGATTGCATCATAAGCAATCATCACATTGCATTCAGTTATATATAAGACGGAATCAATTATTTGTAGAATATTATGATATATCAAATATTATATCTATTTTTGCAATTAGATATATGATAAATCATATTATGGAAAGAAAAGAAACCGTGTTCGATATGATTGTGACATTAGGCATGCGCTTCAAAGAGTACAGAAAGGCGCTTGGCCTTTCACAACAATATATTCACAGGAAGACCGGGGTGGCCTTATCTACAATCAGCTTGTTTGAAAATGGCAAAGGACAAGGGCTCTCCCTGTCACATTTCTTTCTTCTGATGGAAGCTCTTGACGTGGAAATGGAACCAACCGTGTTAATACCGAATGCATTCCGTAGCAATTTGGCCGGAGAATGGGAGAAACAGAATAAACGTAGTAAGAAATGAATGGCAATGTTGTAAAGGTGGTCTTATGGGGGAAAACTGTAGGCTATTTGTCTTGGGATAAGACCAATTGGAGAACAGAAACATCTATCTTCCAATTCGACAATGATTTTTTATCTCTCGGATGGGATATATCCCCTATACGGTTATCTATTTCCTCAAAAATAGCCCATAGCGGCCTAGATATCAGGGGCGGTAATCCTAAGGACGTTTTCAGAGGCCTGCCTTCTGTCTTTGCCGATTCATTGCCAGACCATTGGGGAAACTCCCTGTTTAGGTCTTGGGCAAAAGAGCATAAAGTGAGCATGAAGGATGTGTCCCCTGTTGACCACCTTTCTTTTATCGGAAAAAGAGGTATGGGCGCTCTCGAATACTTGCCAGCGGCCATTGAAGACGAAGATTCGCCCTTTGATGTTGATGTTACACGCCTTTATGAGTTTGCCAAAAGCGTTCTTGAAGAGCGGAACGAAGTCCAGTTCACAACAGACAGAGAACTTCTGTGGAAAGATTTGATTAAAATGGGAACATCTCCCGGGGGAAAGCGGCCAAAAGCATTGATTGCCGTGAATCCAGAAGAACAATCAATCAAATCCGGACAAGTCCTTCTTCCAATTGGATACGATTACTATGTCCTTAAGTATGATAACGAGAACGATTTATATCCATACGCCAGAATGGAATACTCATACTCTAGAATGTGTAAGGACGCGGGAATCAAGATGCCTTATACTGAACTAAGGCCCTTCGACAAAGCAACCCATTTCTTGATTAAACGTTTTGATCGGGCAAGAGGAGAGAAAGTGCACATGCAATCGTTAAGAGCAATGAATGGCGAGACTTATTCCTATGAGGAAGCCTTTGATGTAATTGAAAAACTGAGGTTAGATTATGAGGACAAGGAACAACTATTCAGAAGGATGGTATTTAATGTGATTGGTGGAAACATAGACGATCACGACAAGAACATCTCTTTCCTTATGGATAAAAGGGGGCAATGGTCTCTTGCTCCTGCCTATGATGTTGTCTATAGTATTGACCCAAATACTCTATATGCACAAAAAGGGCAATTCATGAGTATTAATGGCAAAAACCAAGGCATAACTACAAACGACCTGGTTACTATCGCCAGACATTATAGCATCAATCGTCCGGAGAGGATTATTGAAAAGGTAATGGATATCATTTCCAAAGTCGATGACTACTTAAGGCAAGATGGTGTAAACGAAACAGCAATTAATGCTATCCTATCCGAATTGAATGAGAAGCACGCTGAATTGAGAGAATAATTACCGGCCGCTTCGGATATGTTTGTTGGTACAATCTTGGTACAATTTCAAAGAAAAACCCCATCTGACGTGTGTCAGGCGGGGTTTTGAAGTGACTCCAACAGAGATACCTTGCACGATTATGCGAGTTGAGCGCAAGTCTGTGCATGGCACGTTCTTAATAAAGGAAGCCGAACATCCAGATAGGGACAGAATGCCCCGATGCGTATTCCAGGTTGTCTTTTACAAGGTAACCGACTTCTGCTTCCTTGAGCTGCTCGCCTTTCTTGCTCTTACCACCAACTTCGAAAGTAATCCCGTCAATCTCAAAGTCAGATATCTTCGATGATGTGGGCATACAGACCTGTTTGGTCCAGGCAAGGAAGTTGGTTTCCCGCATATTGCCGTCGTCAATTCTCCCATCCTCGGAAAGAGAGTAGGCGATATTACTATTGCCCAGATAAAGCTTCTCTATCTTGGCCAGCAGGTTGTCACTATGGCCGGGCTCACGAAGGGCGTTGAACAATCCGGATGTCTCCAGATAACCGATGTAATCCGGAACGGTATTGCGGCTGAGTGCCAAATCCCGGCCAAGAGTGTCATTGCTGGGCTTGAAGGGGACACTCTTTGCTAGGATATACATCAGCTTTTTAAGTTTGGCTGCCGCAGCGACGGTCATCTCGGCATATTTGGGGATATCGTCCTCGACGGTTGCCAGAATGGCATTCTGGAGACGGATTTCAGCATCGCCTTCCTGGAAGAAAGGATAAAATCCAACACGACAGTACTCCTTATAGTATTTAATGGGGCGATGTTCGCCGTAAGGGAAATCCACCTTACCCTGTAGGATTTCATCCAGCGTGGAGGTCTTGAGATTCCATCCATTGCGAATGTTCAGGAACTCGCGAAAGGATAAGCCGGGCATTTCATATGGGATGCTGCGGCGGCTGAGGTCTGCCTTGTTTCCTTGCTTGAGCGCCAGTAGACTACTGCCAGAATATACAACCTGAAGAGTTGGATAATCATCGTAGATGTTCTTTATCTCTGTAGACCAGCCTTTGTACTTGTGGACTTCATCAATGTACAAGCGCTTTCCTCCCTGAGCGAAGAAGGTTCCGGCAAGTTCATAGAGACTGTGGCCGGCAAAATACATGCTATCGGCCGATACATATAGTGTCTCGTCCAGATTGTCGTATTGCTTAATATGCTGGAGCATAAGAGTGGACTTTCCCACGCCCTTCTGGCCCATAATGCATATAAGTCGGTTTTTCCAGTTGATAGCCTCGTGGAAACTGCGGAAATAGCTCATTGGAGTGAGCGAGAGCTTAATGCGGAAGGTATTGTAAAGACTTTCCATAGGCAGATACTTTTTGCAAAGATAATACTTTGCACTGAAAATCATGCAAAAACTTTCAATAATTGCACATGTTTTGGTGCAATAAATACCAAATATTGCACAACAATTAGGGCAAACGCGAATGATTAAAGAATTTTTATTAACTTTACCAAAATACATTTGCGCCGTGTTAGAGAGTCAAATAGAAAAGAGCTTTATTGACAAGCTGTCATCAGAACTCAAGTACGTCTATCGTGAGGACATACACGACAGGGCATCTCTTGAGGAGAACTTCCGGGAGAAGTTCCAGCGGTTGAATCGTGTAAATCTTACTGACAATGAGTTTATCCGCTTGCTGGAAGAGATTACCGACCCGGATGTTTTCGCTTCGTCTAAGCGTCTGCGCGAAAGAAACACTTTTTTTCGTGAAGATGGCACGCCTCTTCAATACACTCTCGTGAATATCAAGGATTGGTGCAAAAACGACTATGAGGTAATCCACCAGTTCCGTTCGAACACTCGAAATAGTTTCCAGCGCTATGATGTAATCCTGCTCATCAACGGCCTTCCCGTGGTACAGATCGAACTGAAGAACTTCGATGTCAGCCCGCGTCGTGCCATGCAGCAGATTGTCGATTACAAGAATGATGTCGGTAACGGATATACGAATTCTCTGCTTTGCTTCATGCAGGTTTTCATCGTCAGTAACCAGAAGAACACTTATTACTTCGCCAATAACAACAACGAACATTTCAACTTCAACGCAGACGAAAAGTATCTTCCTGTTTATCGTTGGGCCGATGAAAAGAACGAGAAGATAACGGAACTCGGTGCCTTTTCGGACCAATTCCTTCAAAAGTGCAAACTGGGAGAGATGATTAGCCGATATATGGTCCTGGTCGCCAGTGAAAGGAAAGTGCTGATGATGCGTCCTTACCAGATATACGCAGTTAAGGCCATTGTCAAGTGCATTGATGAGAATCGTGGCAACGGATATATCTGGCATACTACAGGAAGTGGCAAAACGCTCACATCGTTCAAAGCCTCAACACTGCTGAAGGATAATCCCGAGATTCACAAATGCCTCTTCGTGGTAGATAGAAAGGATTTGGACAAACAAACGCGGGAGGAGTTCAACAAGTTCCAGGATGGATGCGTGGAGGAAAACACAAATACTGACGCCTTGGTCCGAAGGATGCTATCAGACGATTACTCCGACAAGGTAATTGTAACGACTATCCAAAAACTGGGAATAGCCTTAGATTCACAGAATCGAAACAACTATCAAGAACGTCTCCTTCCACTAAGAGACAAGAGGATTGTATTCATCTTCGACGAATGCCATCGATCCCAGTTCGGCGAGAATCACAAGGCGATCAAGGAGTTTTTCCCTAAGGCACAATTATTTGGTTTTACCGGAACGCCGATATTTGAGGAAAACGCAACGTATACTCAGATTACAGGAGAGGAAGCCCGATATAAAACGACGGCGGATGTTTTCCAAAAGGAACTACACTCCTATACTATCACTAACGCGATAGACGATGGAAACGTTCTTCGTTTTCATGTAGACTATTACAAACCGGATGAGATTTGTCCGATTGGCGAGACCGACAGGAAAGCTGCAATCGTAAGAACCATTCTCAGTAAACATCAGGCGGCAACTAACTTTGGTCGGTTTAATGCTTTGTTTGCCACAGGCTCTATCAATGATGCCATAGAATACTATCGCTTGTTCAAGCGAGCCCAGTATCAAATGGCCTCTTCGGCCTTAGAACAGGAGCCATTGAATATCGCTTGCGTTTTTACCCCTCCTGCAGAAGGGAATAAAGACATTCTCCAAATCCAGGAAGATTTGCAGCAGGAGCGTATGGATAATGAGCAGGCTCCGGAAGAGAAGAAAGCCGCGCTGATTGAAATTATCAAAGATTACAACAAACAGTTTGGGACAAACCATTCTGTTTATGAGTTTGACGCCTACTATCAAGACATCCAGCAACGAATCAAAAACCAGCAGTATAGCAATAAAGACTACGCCCACAAGCATAAAATTGATATTACGATTGTCGTGGATATGCTCTTGACAGGCTTTGATTCCAAGTATCTGAATACGTTGTATGTCGATAAGAACTTGAAGTATCACGGTTTGGTCCAGGCATTCTCCCGCACGAACCGCATCATCAATGATACAAAGCCTTATGGGAACATTCTTGATTTCCGCGGACAGCAGGATGCTGTAGATACAGCCATCGCTCTGTTCTCCGGAGAAAAAGAAGAGGAACGTGCGCGTCAAATCTGGTTGGTAGAGCCGGCTTCTGTCATTCAGAAGAAGTTCAAAGAGGCTGTTGGTCAACTTCGGGACTTTATGTCCCAGCACCAACTGCCATTTGCTGCAGAAGCCGTCCCCAACTTGAAGGGGGACGAGGCCAAAGCTGGTTTTATACAGTGCTTTAAGAATCTTCAGCGACTGAAGACACAGTTAGATCAATATACGGACCTGGTTCCAGTAATGGATGAATTAGCCACAGGAGTACTGTGCGAACCTGAAGTACCATACGGTTTTTCTGATGATGACCTCAAGGCTTTTCGTGGAGCATACCTTGACTTGGCACAGGAGATGAAAAACCGCCGGGAGAAGCGTGGCGAATCCGTATCAAAAGAAGTAGAAGATATTGACTTTGAATTTGTCCTGTTCGCTTCTGCGTTGATTGATTACGACTACATAATGGATCTTGTCGCCAGGCATGTGGGAGACCCGCTTACTTGGAAAATGACCAAAGAAGACCTGATTAATCTGATTCGGTCCAGTGCCAATCTTTTGGAAGAACGCGAAGATATCATCGACTACATTAACAGTTTGGATGGAGTCAACGGTAAGACGGAGCAGGAGATAAAAGACGGATATGAGGTCTTCAAGACAGAGAAGTATGCAAAAGAAATGATTGCTATTGCTGAGAAGCATCAACTTAGCGTGGCATCCTTGCGCGCTTTTGTGAATGATATCGTGGAACGGAAGATATTCGATGGCGAGAAACTGAATGAACTGCTTGAGCCGTTGAACCTTGGCTGGCGGGACCGCACCCTTAAAGAAACCGCACTGATGACGGACCTTGCGCCGCTTCTCAAGCGTTTGCTTCCCGGTCAGGAGATATCCGGATTATCTGCTTATGAAGAATAGTGGTTATGGCAGAACAAAAAGATAAATGTGTCCCTCGACTTCGTTTCCCGGAATTCAAGAATGACGGGGAGTGGGCTTTTGCTATATTGAGTGATTTGATCGGGACTGTTTCGCCTCCTAAGAAGTTGCAATCTAATGAGTACCACTCAGAAGGTAACTATCCAATTGTCGATCAATCAAAAGAGTACATCTGCGGTTATTCAAACGATTCAGATGCTGTTTTTAATAAAGATTCTGAGGATTTGATTGTGTTTGGAGATCATACTTGTATCTTAAAACTTGTGAGATTCCCGTTTATCCAAGGGGCAGACGGGATTAGAGTTTTTAAATCACGAGATACCGAACGATTATCTACTCATTTTCTTTATCATTACTTGTGCTCTAAACCGATCATAGAGAATCAATATAAAAGACATTTCTCAGAATTAAAGGAAACAGGGGTGAAATACCCTGTTAGTGTATCTGAACAGTCTTGTATAGCTGAATGTTTTTCGTCATTAGATTCCTATATATCTTCGTCAAAAGCGAAACTGGAACAATTGAAAGCCCACAAGAAAGGCCTGATGCAGAAACTCTTCCCCACCCCAGGGAAGACACTCCCCGAATACCGCTTCCCGGAGTTTAAGAATGGCAGGGAATGGGTAACAGCTAAGTTGAGCGATTTTATTAAGATGGTTTCTCCTCCGAAAAAGATACAGTCTAGTGAGTACTACTCTTCGGGCCGATATCCAATAATTGATCAATCAAAAGATTATATCTGTGGTTTCTCAAACGATGAAAATGCGGTATTTAATAATGATTCGGAAGACGTGATTGTTTTTGGCGATCATACTTGTGTACTAAAGTTGGTGGACTTCCCTTTTATTCAAGGAGCAGATGGAATAAAAGTGTTTAAATCAAACAATCCGACAATTGTCTCTACTCTATTTCTATACCATTTTTTGTCATTATTTCCGGTTGCGTCAGTTCAGTATAAGAGGCATTTTATTGAATTAAAAGAGAAGGAGATTAATTTTCCTGTAGACATTTTTGAGCAGTCTTGTATCACAACATGTCTTTCTTCTTTGGATTCTTTGATCACGGCTTCCCAAGAGAGTTTGACCCAATTGATCGCACATAAACAAGGCCTTTTGAAGCAATTATTCCTATAATTATTTGTGAAATATGGAATTAAAAGAAATCGCAAAAGAAATCAAAGATGCAAGAGAGAGCATTATTCTTCTCTATGCATTTAATGGTACTGGGAAAACCAGATTATCCAGAGAGTATAAAGATATTACTAAAGATGCTCAAGACCATCATACTGGCGTTTATTATAACGCTTTCAGTGAGGATTTATTTAGGTGGAATAACGATGAAAAAAATGCTAACGACAAAATCAGATTAGAAATTGTTGATAGCAGTCTTTCTCCATTATATAAATATTTTGGTAACGAGGATCCCATAAAGGATAAGCTTAAGATTTATCAACCCAAATATGATTTTAGGTTCAAGTATTTGAATGACAATCAAGAAGAAGGTATTGAGTATATTTGGTTTTTTGAGAAGAATGATAAAAGGACAGAAGATGATGAAATAGAATGGATTAAAATTTCTAGAGGCGAAGAGAGGGTCTTCATTTGGTGCTTTTTCTTAGCTTTATTTGAAATTGATGATTTTTCAGACGCACACAAAGATTATATTTTTATTGATGACCCGGTATCAAGCCTAGATGACACTAATATTTATTTAACGGCAAGAACGTTGTTCGATCTATTCGAGGAGTGTGTTAAGAAAGACAAGAAAGTTATTGTTTCAACTCATCATGTTGGCCTTTTCTCAATTTTATGTGAATGGCTAAATAAAGGTGATAATTCTTCGTTGTTTAAAGAAAAGGTAATCCGACAGAATAGAATAGAAACGGAAGAAGGTACGGTTATAAAAGAAACGATCGAAGAAAAATACAAGTATTTGATTAGAATTCTGGAAAAGGGCGAGGATGGTTTATTGCTAAAAGGGAGAAATAACGGCGCATGGTTATACCATCTCTTAATTTTGCAATTATTGAAACAGGCTGCTGATAATGATGCTCTTTATTTATATCACTTTGGATTGTTACGACAGGTTTTAGAAACAATCGCATCTTTTTTAGGTCAAGGAAGAATCGGTTTTGTATTACATGAAATAGGAGAGCCTGACGACACGGCGGACAGAATCAATGCCAATACTCATAAGAAGGTCTATGATGTCCAGAATGCAAAACTAACAGCAGATAATAAAGATACTTTTGAGAGAGTTCTGAATTCCGTGATTACAAAGTACAACTTCAAGTTATAAACCATGATACAAAACAACCAAAATGAATTAGGGAAAGCCTTATGGAAGGCCGCCAACGATCTCCGCGGAGCGATGATGGCGGATGATTTCCGTGATTATATGCTGTCCTTCCTGTTTTGGAAGTATTTGTCGGACAACTATATCAAGGCCGCACAGCGGGAATTGGGCTCGGATTGGAAACCCTTGGATAGTTGGTATAAGGATAACCCGAGCGATATTTTCCTTTTCGAAAAACAGATGAAAAGGAAGATTCATTATGTCATTGAGCCAAAGTATTTGTGGGGCAATATTGTAAAACTGGCCAAGACGCATAGTGATGAATTGCTTAAGACACTTGAGGAAGGGTTTAAGTATATTGAGAATGAGTCGTTTGAAACATCGTTCAAAGGACTATTTTCGGAGATCAACCTCAATTCTGACAAGCTCGGGAAAGACTATTCAGAGAGGAATAAACTTATCGCAAAAGTCATTACTACTATTGATAAAGGATTGGAAGACTTCTCCACTGATGCGGATGCTTTGGGCGATGCCTATGAATATCTTATCGGCCAATTCGCTGCCGGTTCCGGTCAGAAGGCTGGAGAGTTCTACACGCCCCAAATGATATCAACCATCCTGTCCAAAATCGTCACACTGGACTGTCAGGATCCTAAGATGGGAAAGAAGAAAAAGATTGACAAGGTCCTTGACTTTGCCTGTGGTTCTGGCTCCCTGCTTCTTAATGTTCGCCATGAAATGGAAGGTTATTCCATTGGCAAAATCTACGGTCAGGAGAAGAACATCACAACCTACAACCTGGCCAGGATGAACATGCTGCTTCACGGAGTCAAGGATACGGAGTTCGAAATCCATCACGGCGATTCTTTGGAGAATGATTGGAGCATTCTGAACGAACCGAACCCGGCGAAGAAGATTGAATTTGATGCCGTCGTAGCCAATCCTCCGTTCAGCCTCCGTTGGGACCCTACCGAAGAAACCGCCAAGGATTTCCGCTTCAGCCGATACGGTGTCGCTCCTAAATCGGCTGCAGACTTTGCCTTCTTACTACACGGCTTCCATTACTTGAGTGAGAATGGAACAATGGCCATCATTCTTCCTCACGGAGTCCTTTTCCGCGGAGGGAAAGAGTATGAAATACGCAAGAAACTACTTGAAGACGATAGTATCGACGCCGTTATCGGCCTTCCGGCCAATCTGTTCTATTCGACCGGAATCCCTGTTTGCATTTTGGTTCTCAAAAAATGCAGAAAGCATGACAGTATCCTCTTTATCAATGCCAGCTCAGACGAGCATTATGAAAAAGGAAAACGGCAGAATCATCTTAGGGAAGAGGATGTAGCCAAGATTGTTGACACATATCAATTCCCCAAGGACGAACTCCGCTATTCCCGCCGCGTCACCCTTCAGGAAATCAAAGAAAACGACTACAACCTCAACATCACCCGTTATGTGAGCCTCTCCCAAGAGGAAAAGCAGATTGATTTGTTTGAAGTCAACAAGAAACTCCGGGAGATTGAGAAGGAGATTCAAACCGCGCGTGAGAAGCATAATGAATTCCTCAAAGAATTAGGATTGCCGCCTATAATGTAGCGATTTGAGTTCCTTTAGTATGCCAAAGAAATCAATACGTTTCTATAACGACCGCGAAGTTCGTGCTGTTTGGGACGAAGAACGCTCGAAGTGGTGGTTTTCGGCCATTGATATCATCCGTGCCATCAATGATGAGGATGATTACAAGAAATGTCGGAACTATTGGAAGTATCTGAAGGGAAAGATGGCAAAGGACGGCATTGAACTGGTTAGCGTCACTAACCAGTTCAAGTTCGAGGCTCCGGATGGCAAGCAGCGGGCATCCGATGCCCTGGACACGGAGTGCGTACAGACGCTGGCCAAGCATTATCCCAACAACCGGGCGAATGCATTTCTGGATTGGCTCATCTATAGCGATAACACCATTGACGGACAGAGCAAGAAAAAAGCGTATTCTCTGTTTGAAAGCGGCTTGTTGGATACATTGGAGCCTGGTAGCGTTAAATGCTTGCAGCAGATCCACGCCTACATTTTTGGTGGTCTGTATGACTTCGCTGGCCAGATTCGCACCAAGAACATCAGCAAGGGTGGATTCACTTTTGCCAATGCATTGCACTTTCCTACTATTCTACCCACTATTGAAGCAATGCCGGAAACGACCTTCGTTGAGATTGCTGATAAGTACGTGGAAATGAACGTTGCCCATCCCTTCATGGAAGGCAATGGTCGCAGTACCCGCATCTGGTTGGACTTGATGCTGCGCCGCTCTTTAAAGAAGTGCGTTGACTGGAGCCGCATTGATAAGAATGATTATCTGGAGGCCATGCGCCACAGCGTCGTAGATTCGGCGCCTATCAAGGCACTATTATCCAACGCACTTACGGATAAGATTGATGACCGTGAAACTTTCATGAAGGGAATAGATTACTCCTATTACTATGAGCAGGAGTAGGCTTCATATGTTATCCGTGGGGCAAGCGTGGGGCAAAAATAAAAAAGAAAATCGCTAAGTGCGTTATTTTACGCAACTTAGCGATTTTCCTGGGTGACTCCAACAGG
>Ga0265300_10000045_pt1 | contig 142171 bp, 90 predicted proteins | sample AusTroGonzalo_MG_FD_193482 | JGI IMG/M metagenome (GOLD analysis project Ga0265300, IMG submission 193482) | Bovine rumen microbial communities from tropical cattle in Woodstock, Queensland, Australia - Gonzalo_03 | ecosystem: Host-associated > Mammals > Digestive system > Stomach > Rumen ... | reverse complement strand
GTGTAGCCCTGCGTGGTGTTGTTCGACCAGCAGTAGTTCCAACCCACGCCCGGCTCGTTGCCGAACGCCGCCTCGTCGCAAGTCGGAACATCATAGTCGTAGGCAGCTCCGAGATAACTGCTCACCTGTATGTTGCTGCCCGACTTCCACCCGCGCGACGAGAATGGAATCTGCGCATTACAGTCGGAGGTACCGGAGCCGCCGTATTTCAGCAGGTCCGCCTTTTGACCGTTCGGGCAGGTGATATTGATGTAGATGTCGCCTATCCATGAATGCTCCATATTCAGCAGCACGTAGTAAATATCATCGGCACTTTGGATTACATCTCCGTCGGCATACGCCGTAAACGTCAGCGGAGACTGGTAGGAGCAGCCATAGGGATCGCAGTAGACACCGTCAGGCAGGTAGATGGTATCCGCCATTGAGAGCGTGGTCTCGCCGTGGCCCAGCACGATGTTGTCATCGCCCTGGTGGCCCACCGACACCGTATAGGAGCCGCCGGCGCACATATCGGGGATGGTAACCGACAGAATCGGATTCTCTTGATTCTGCAACAGGTGGGTGGCCGTCGACGAGCAACCATACTGGTTGGAGACGGTAAGCGAGTAAGTTCCTGCTTCCGAAATGGTTATATCGCGTGTAGTCGCCCCTGTGTTCCAAAGATAATAGGCCGCACTGTCAGCGGTAAGCACTACCACAGAATCTGTGCAAAGTGTCGAAAGCCCCGAAATCGCCGCTATCGGAGTGGGATGCACCTCAAGATGCATCACCACAATACTGTCTGCACCATTTTGAGCTGTGAACACAGCATTTTGCGTGGCGGTTTCTTCAAACGTCAACCCGTTCCAAACAATCGGCAATTGGTTTTCACAGACGGTGGAGTCCATCATGGTGGTGACATTGTAATGAACCGTCAGGAGCAAAGTGATTATACTGTCACACCCCCCGGCATTGGTCAGGGTCTGCGTGTAAGTACCCGGCTGTGTAAGCGTATCACCGTTGAAAATGTAAGGAAGATCATTCTCCAAAATGACAACGTCAAGAGTGCTATCAGACGTGTAATTCACCGTCAGATAGAGTGTCACAACGGAATCACATCCCACAACATTGGTCAGCATCCTGGTATACTCTCCCGATTGGGTGTAGGTTTCATCACCCCAATTATATGAGTCGCAAACAGATTCGGAAAAACTGACTGAATGGCGAGGCAAAACAGTGACCTCAGCACTGTCAACATCGCTGTAGCCTACTGTTGAGGAGGCCGTGACAGTGTAAACAGTACTCTCTTGGGGTGCCACGGTGATGGAGGCAGTAGTTTGTCCAGTACTCCAAAGATAGCTTGGTCCGTAACTGAAAGTACGAACAGCGCGAACATGGCACAAACTGGATTTATCAGCAGGATTGAAATGTCCGTGATAGGAATTATGACCGAAGTCAACCTGCCACGCCGCCGTTTCATTCTGCTCCGCACTACACCAGTACCAATCAAGGGACATTCTCGTACCGTTGGCATTCTCAAGGACGTTGACAAGCCGAGGCATAATAGCATGAAGCATACGGAGTTGCGCAGGGGATGGCAGATACCAGCCGTGAGCAAAATCCACTACACCGGCGGCGTATGCGCTGCTATTTTGGTAATTGCGAATAAGCTGCGTATTTGTGTAGCCCGATGTGTCGTATAACAACATCTGATAATGGCTGACATTTTGGTTCGCCAAATCGGGAACATCCGAAGCATCGCCCCACGCACAGCTTTCGGAGGCGTCATTCAGAGCCACAGCCCAGCCTCCAGTGCCGTCGGGAAAGAGGTAGAACACTACACCCTGACTACCATCAGGAGCGGTATAGATATCGCCAACATGGTAACTTTGAGCCGTCAGGCATCCCAAACTGCTCAATATCATCATCAATAATATGCAAATTCTCTTCATATTTCCCCTCCTTCTTAAAAATTACGAATACTGCGGACTCGAAGATGGCTATTCGTTTCACCGTAATAATATTCGTAATCATACATCTTGTCCATGTAGTCAACTCGTCCGTTACTGGCTACATACCACGCAAACCAAGGACTTTCTTCCGCAGATTGTGTGGAACTCCAATAATTCCATACCGTATTCATAGGGAACGGTGTGCCATTGATCAACTGCAACGATGGGTTTAGTATGACCATCTCCGAAAACAGGACATCCAACTGTCCAACTCCGGGCAGGTACCACCCATTTGGGAAATCCACTGTGTGAGCTGCCGGATAGCTAGTAGAATCACCCGCCGCCCAAATATACTGTGTGTTGGCATAACCGTCAAAATCGGGCATATCCCCTGAAATCCAAAAATTATCATGATGACTCACTCCAGGCACGTCGTCGCTATGATGAGAACACCACCTCACCTGCTCGCTCTGGTCATTCGGATGCACCGCCCAACCGTGAGCGCCAGTACTGTCCACAAAGAACACCACCCCCAAAGCAGTTTTGCCCGATGCGAGGAAATTCGCCGGCTTCTCAGTGGTGCCATCAGTGCAGAGAATGTCCCCGATTGCAATAAGCGGCAACACCACAATAGAATCTGCCACGGCCGAAAGCGTAATACTGTCCCCAGCACAAACGGTGTCGCCGGTAACCGTCAGGGAGAGTTCAAGGGCTGGCACAACGGTCAACGCCAAAGTAATCACACTGTCGCACCCTGCTGTATTCGTTAAATGTTGGACATATTTTCCAGATTGGTAATAGGATTCTCCATTCAACGTATAGGGCAAACTATCTTCGAGAATCACCTTCGACAAGGTAGCGTAGGAAGGATTTCCCACAACACGAATGTAGATGGAATCCGCAAACGACACAAAACAACTCGACGTATCTACGCCATCGATATAATAGAGTCCGTTCAGACTGCTGTCGGCATTGGAAAAAACAAAGGGCGGGTTGGTGAGTTGCTGGCCATTCGGACAAGTAAGCACCACATTGCTGACATTGGGTGCCAAATAGTCGAATACGATATCACCACCGTTGCAGAACAAAGAATCCATGTCGAAATAGATGTACGAAGCGCTGTTATAGTCGCTGAAAAAGCCATACGAACAATCCCCACCCGGGGTTCCGTCCATGACACCCAAATGGAAACGGCCAGCCTCGTTCTGAATCGTCATCATTCCTCCCTCGGGCACGTATGCGCTGACATCTTTCACACAATAAGACAACGATGATTCGCCTGGAACAAGAGAGAAATCTGCTGCTGTAATCACATTGGGATTTCCATTTAACAGGAAATCAGACACATAATCTGTACCAACCAACAGCGTGATGATAGCCGTTGAGGAGCTGGGACGCAAATGCGCCACCTTGTGTGATCCGGTGCACTCAATCTGAGGCAACACCGTTCCGCCTAACTCACAACCGATGGCGGTCATCTGGAACACAATCACGGGGTTGTCGGCCTCAATCAAATTGACCACACTGCTGGACGGCAGCTCATACGTCAACCATTGGCCAATGTCCAACACCTGCTGTTGCACACCGTTAATGGAAACATGTGTTTGATTATCAATAGGATAAATAAAGATACGCTCATAACTGGAATTGTTGCGCAAAGCCACATACCGAGTTCCGGCCATGGGAATGGGCACCAGCTGATCGCCGATAAGATCGAAACACCCCGAAGCATAAACACTGTCATCGGTAGTGTTGACCGCGATAGGTTTGTTCGAGTGAATGTAGGTGTTGTGCAGATGGGCCAACCCGCTGGTTCCATCAGCGCGGATGGAGTAGCTTTGTCCCCTCTGGAGAACGATCGTGACGGTGCTGTCGGCAGCTATGCCACCGCGCAAAGCCACGGGAGCGGTGATCTGCACCACGGTATTATCCTCTGTTGCAATCAATTCAATACTGCTGGTGGAAGAGCTGTAGTTGTTGTTGAGCCAGTTCTGCATCGGTACTAAAAAGTCTGTGCCCAGAGCGTTCTTGCCCTTGAGCGTATACATCTCGCTGTTGTTGCCCACGCTCTCGTAATAGCACGACACAGGGGTGGTGGAGGTGATATAGACGCCTCTGTTAACCACGGTGTTGTTGGGTTTGGTCTCCATGATGTCCACCATGCTGGAGACATCGTAGATGAAAAAGCTGTCGGCTGCGATAGTGAACGTAACGGGCGTAAAACCACTGTTGGCAGGCTGCATAAAGGTAACCGTGGAGGGCTCTTCATACGTGGTGAAACAGAACCGTATGGGAACCTGCTGGTGGGATGCCTCCAAGTCTGGTGGTGCAAACCAAAATACCGTGTCGGTCTGTGCCCTCGCCGCTATCACGAACAAAGAGAAAATGACCAGTGTATATTTTATTTTTGCCATAAAAATATTTTTTCTGTCAGTTATATTGCCAGTCAAATTATCACTCCCTCATTAAAGAATGGTGATCACTCCTTTATAGACATGGGATTTGCCGTTGGCATCCAAACAATGTATCACGTAGGTATAAACTTCGTCATAATTGATTTTGCCCTTGTACTCTCCGTTCCAGCGGAAACCCTTGTCAGTACTGTAAAACACCTGCTCGCCCCAACGGTTGAAAATACGGATTTCAAAGTCATTTATGGACTGCTGAACCTGTTCGGGGATGTAGAATTCCTCGTTCAGGCCGTCACTTCTCGAAGGTGTGATGGTATTGGGGAGAATCATCTTGAACTGACATTGATCAATATGATACCCAGCCGATACCGTGCAATTGCCCAGGGTGGCGGTCACAGCGTAAAGTCCCGGTTCATGTACAGTGATGTTCGGGGATTGCTCGCCTGTGCTCCATAAATAATCGGAGAAGGTAGTGAGCACCTGCAATTCCGCATACACCTCCTGACAGAAATCTTCGGTCAAAGAGATAATACGGAGATTCGTGTCAACCAAACGCAATTGAAGCTGAATAGCGCTGTCGCATCCCTGCGGAGTCTGAACGTACCGTATCCGCACAAGTGTGTCCACGCCTACGGTTTCTGGCTTGGGAATCACAAACCCGTTGGCAAAATAGCCCGCACCCTCGCAAACGTTGTCCTCAATTATGGTAACCGGCATTTCATGGAAATTCAAGGTGACCAATGTATCCAACCGACATCCGTTCGCATCATAGAGGCTGATGTAATACTCAACAGCCGTGTCGTGATCAAGCATTGAAGGAGATTCGATGGTGAACAGAGAGTCGTTGATGAAATTCACCCACGGGCCGATAACCGATTCATACGCAAAAGGAACGGTAATCACCTCGCCGGAGCAGATTTCCAACTCTCCGCAGATTTGAGGGACGCAAGGCACCCCAATCTCGATATGAATGGTGTCGTTGACCCAAGGACCTTCGTCACTGCAATTGAAACGCCTCTTGGCACGCAGGATGTAACAACCCGTATCCGCAGCCGTGACATTCGTGACAACGAAAGGCTCTTGGGACAAGATCTCTCCAGAAGGGGTGATAATATGGATAGAGTCCACATTCTGCGCCACATACTGGAAATGGATGTCATCATGCATACAGAAAAAATTGCTCATGTCAAATGCAGGCGGCGGGGTGCTCTCGAAACTGTGTTCCTCAAAAAAGACGCCAGATGCTAACTGATCATCTCCCGCATGACAAATCGAAAGCGTCATGTGATAATCAGTGCATGGCTGTATGTTGCCGCCGGCTGTCAGCATGGTCGTGTATCCATCGAACTGCACTCCATTGACGTAGGAGTTGTGGATGAAATACTGTGAATAGGAGGGATCCGTGCCCGGTCCGGGACTGTCGTTATCGTGATACCCGTGGTTGACGTTATTGATAGCGACCGGTATTCCTTGGGGATTGCTCGGGGAGATCGATCCCGGGATAATCGCCACATTGACAGTCGTCTGAACCAAAGTCACCGGATCAGGGCCTATCAGGAAAAAGGCGAAAATGTCATTGAACTGGCTGTGCACAAACTCGCAATACTCTTCGGAAGCAAAGACATAGCGGAACGCAAACGTGTCGGCACCGGTCCGGAAATCGAATTCCAGGGACGCGCAATTATACAGTTGTTCACTGGACAACGGTTGCAGGAGGGCTTCAACGTAGGGCACCACCCCGTCGCTAAGACTCGCAGCGGCGTTATCGTTTGGACCGGCTGCCACAGATACATTGTCCGTGGTCATGACCAACCCTGAGGCTATTGGGAACTGCGTAAAATTGTTACGATTGAAGACCCCGATCTGGCTAGAAGCCACATTTCCCGGCAAACCATTGAAAGTACCGTTGGTAATGGTCACACCCTCACCAACAAAATACTGATGAAGGATAGAATCCACATGGACACCCATCAGCGACTCAACAGTTAGGTTCTGATTCTGTGCAAACAGACCACCAGAGACGCCCGACAATATCAGGACTATTATCACCCAGTTTTTCATAACACTAAGAAGACAAAAAGGCAAAGTATGTTCTCGGCAAAGATACAAATTTTTAATACAAACACATCTAAAACTTAAAAGCAAAAAAAATGTATTTTCGCGCGCTAAAATTTTTATGGAAAAAAGTCTCAAAATCGGAATAGATATAGGCTCCACCACAGTGAAAGTGGTGGTACTGAACACTGACAATCAGACTGTCTACACAGACTATCGACGACACAACATGAACGTTCGGGAGACCGTTCAGCGCGTTCTCCTGCCATTAACCGAGCAATTCTCCGACAGCGAAATCCGCGTCGCCATCACCGGATCGGTGGGTATGGGCTACGCCGATTTGTGGGGATTCCCCTTCGTGCAGGAGGTAATCTCAGCTGCCACGCTCGTCAAGGAGTCGTTTCCGGAAACCCGCACCTTCATCGACATCGGAGGCGAGGACAGCAAGATGATCTTCTTCGACCAGCACCGCATGCCCGACATCCGCATGAACGGCAACTGCGCAGGCGGCACCGGTGCCTTCATCGACCAGACCGCCAGTCTGCTGAATGTGGAGACTTCCGAACTCAACTCCCTTGCCGAGCAGGCCCAACGCATCTACCCTATCGCCTCCCGCTGCGGCGTCTTCTCCAAAACCGACATCCAGAACCTGCTGGCCCGCAACGTCAGCAAGGCCGATGTGGCCCTCTCCGTCTTCCACGCCGTCTGCCTGCAGGTGCTCGGCACCCTCTCGCGCGGCGTCGATGTGCAGGCGCCCGTCTTCTTCTGCGGCGGTCCCTTCGCCTTTCTGCCAAAACTGAAAAAGGTCTTCCTCGAAAACCTGCAACTCACTGACAACGATTGCATTGCCGTGCCTGACGCCCGCGTGGTGCCCGCCCACGGCGCCGCCCTCATGGCCCGCACCGCCTGCCCCGAGCCCATCACGCTCACCCATTTCATAGAGACCATCCAAAACCAGTCCATGGGCGACGAAGCCCGCCTTCTCGCCAACCGTCTGGATCCCCTGTTCACGGACAAACAGCATTTCGAGAAATGGAAAGCCGAAAAACAGAACTTCTTCGTCGACCGCGTGGAGTGGGACAACCTGAAAAGCAACGAGGTCTACATCGGTGTCGATTCCGGTTCCACCACCACGAAACTGGTGGTTTTGGATGCCGACGGACGGCTGCTTTTCTCGGACTACAGCTCCAACAACGGCAATAGCTTCGAGGCGTTCCACAGCGCTTTGAAACGGTTCGCGCAAGCGTGCAAAGAGCACGATTTCGAACCCAATATCCTCAACAGCGCCGTCACTGGATACGGTGAAAATTTGTTAAAAACGGCCTTCGGACTGCATCACGGCGTAGTGGAGACGATGGCGCACTACTTGGGCGCCCGCCGCGTGTCGCCCGAGGTCTCCTTCATCCTTGACATCGGCGGTCAGGACATGAAGGCCATCTTCGTTGAAAACCAAGCGATTAGAAGACTCGAAATCAACGAAGCCTGCTCCTCTGGCTGCGGCTCTTTCATCGAGACATTCGCCAAGATGATGGGCTACACGGTAGCCGACTTCGCCCGCATCGCCTGCGAAGCGAGGCACCCCTACGATCTGGGCACCCGCTGCACCGTCTTCATGAACTCCAAAGTGAAACAGGCCATGCGTGAAGGCACCTCAGCGGAGGACATCTCTGCCGGATTCGCCTACTCCGTCATCAAGAACTGCCTGTTTAAAGTGTTAAAATTACGAAAAATCGAGGAGCTCGGTGACCATTTGGTGGTGCAAGGCGGCACTTTCAAGAACCTCGCCGTGGTACGCGCTTTGGAGGTGCTCACCGGCAAGGATGTCCGCTTTGCCGACATTCCCGAACTGATGGGTGCCTACGGTTGCGCCCTCTTCGCCCGTGAACAGGAGGTCACCAACGTGCTGACCCTGGAGGATCTACTCTCTATCCAGCAATTCGAGAACAAACAGCAGATTTGTCCGGGCTGCCCCAACCACTGCACCGTGCTGGAGTACCACTTCTCCAACGGGCAGACCTTCTACTCCGGCAACAACTGCGAAAAGATATACACCAACCATACGGAAGTCCAGAAAAAAGGCTTCAACCAGCACCACCGACGACTGAAAATGCTCTTCCGGCGCCCCATGCTGAACGATGCGGGCGGCAAACCGGTCATCGGCATTCCGCGCTCGCTCGGCATGTTCGAGCTCTACCCCTTCTGGCACGCGCTCTTCCGCACCTGCGGCATCCGCACGGTGCTGTCCAGTCCCTCCACGGTGAAACAGTACGAAAAGGGCATCCACACCGTGATGTCCGAGAACATCTGCTTCCCCGCCAAACTGATGCACGGGCACATCTACGACCTTGCCCGTCAGAAGGTTGACCGCATCTTCTACCCATTCATCGTCATGGAGGCGCCCGCCGACAGCCAAGCCCGCAACAGCTACAACTGTCCCATCGTGGCCGGCTACTCCGAGGTGGTGCGCAATGCCATCGATACGGAAGAGCGATTCGGCATCCCCACCGATGCACCCATCATCTCCATGAACAACGAGAAGTTCCTGCGCGAGGGCTGCCGTAAATATCTGAAAACCTTAGGCATAGACAAAAAAACGGCGGACAAGGCCATCCGATCGGCCATCACCGCCCAACAAGAATACCTGGAAGAGCTCCACACCGAAGCGACCGAAATCGTGGCGAAAGCCAAGAAAGAGGGCCGTATGGTTGTCGTGCTCGCAGGTCGTCCCTACCACTCTGACCCGCTCATCCAGCACAAAATCTCCGACTGCATTGCCGATATGGGCATCGATGTGGTGACGGAGTTCATTGCCGGTGACGAAGACACCAGCGTCTATCGCGAACTGATGGCGGTGACCCAATGGACCTACCCGAACCGCATCTTCAAGGCGGCACACTACGTGGCCAACAGTCCCGACAATGTGCACTTTATGATGATTACCTCCTTCGGCTGCGGTCCGGATTCCTTCATCATCGACGAAACCCACGACATTCTCGACCGCAAGGGCAAGAGTTTCACGCTGCTGAAGGTGGATGATGTCAACAATATCGGCTCGCTGCACCTGCGCGTGCGCTCGATGGTGGAGAGCCTCAAGTTCAGCCACCAGCAGAAGGTCAACAAACCCTTCATTACCACTCCTGTCTTCACGGAAGCCGACCGCCGCAGAACCATTCTCGCACCCTATTTCGCTGGCGGTTACTCGGAATTTGTCCCGACTGCCTTCAAAATGGCCGGCTACAACATGATCAACCTGCCGCTCGGCGACAAAGAGTGCGTAGAACTTGGTCTGCAATACGCCAACAACGAAGTCTGCTACCCCGCCACTGTCGTGGTCGGCAGCTTGCTGAAGGCATTGCGCAGCGGAAAATATCCCTTGGACGACACAGCGGTCATCATCACCCAGACGGGCGGACAGTGCCGCGCCACCAATTACATCATGCTGATTAAGAAAGCGTTAGTGGCTGCCGGCTTCGAAAACGTGCCTGTATTGGCTTTGGCATTCGGCAGCACTTTGGCGAACGAACAACCCGGATTCCACTTCAACGCCAAGGAGATGGCGTTGCCCGCCGTGTGCGGCATGCTCTACGCCGACTGTCTGTCGCGCATCTACTACGCATCCCGCCCGCGCGAGAAACAGCCTGGACTGGCCAAAGCGTTACACCAGAAATACATCGACAAGGCGCTCCCACTCCTCGAAAACCGCGACTACCGCGGCCTGAAACGGATGATAAAGGAGGCTGCTGCAGAGTTCACCGCCAACATCGACACCACGAAAAAGCTTCCACGCGTAGGTGTTGTAGGTGAAATCTACATCAAATACAACTCTTTCGGGCATCTGAACGTCCTCGACTGGCTCGCCGACCAAGGTGTAGAGGTCGTGGCGCCCTCCATCTACAACTTCTTCGCCAACAACTTTGTGAACCGCCATATCAACAAAGAGAACCACCTCAAACCTGTGGACAAACCGCTCTTCGTGACGGATGTGGTCTACAAAATCCTCTTCCGCTACGCCAAGTCCTACGACGAGGCCTGCAAAGAGTTCCCGTTCTACCGCCCGTTCGCAGACATGTTCCACGAGGCGAAACTGGCTTCCCGCGTCATCAGCATGGCGGCCAACTTCGGGGAAGGGTGGCTCATCCCTGCCGAAATGTCCTCTCTGGCGGAAGAGGGCATCCATAACATCATCAGCCTGCAGCCGTTCGCCTGCATCTCCAACCACATCATCTCCAAAGGCATTGAGAAGAAGATGCGAAAACTCTACCCCGAGCTGAACATCCTCTTCCTCGACTTCGACGGAGGCACCTCCGAAGCGAACGTCTTCAACCGGCTGCACTTCCTCATCGAAAATGAATAACCCGATGTAGGGCTGTCACAATGTGGCAGCCCTACATAAAAAAAGGGAAACCATTCCGATTCCCCTTAATTCTCAATTTTCAATTTTCAATTCTCAATTATCTATCGTACAACCGTAATCGATCCGTTGAACGTAATGGTCTTCGCCTTTCCTTTATACTGGAAGGAGTAGTAATACACTCCATCAGGAAGACCTGCACCGTCGAAGTATTGGCTACCAGGATAGATGGTGCCGTCCTTGGCGTAGGTGTCGTAGTTCTTCGCGTCATACACCTTCTTGCCCCAGCGGTCGAAGATCTGCAGGCGGTTGTTGCGGTAGCCATCCGGATCCTCGGCATTCACGTTCGTGTTCAGGTTCTCGATCGCCCACACGTCGTTGATACCGTCGCCGTTAGGCGTGATCACGTTCGGGAAGACCAGATCCTGCTCGATAACCACCAGGTGGGTGATTTCGCTGCTACAACCCGAGTTGCTCTCCACATGCAGGGTCACGTTGTAGTCGCCCCATGAGGTGTAGATATGCGGGTCGGAGAAGTTCGTGGAATCGATGGTGCCGTCGCCGAAATCCCAGTAGAAACTGCCCTGGCCGCCGGTCACCATGCTCTGGTCGGCATAGTTGATGAAGTTCACCAGACCCCCGTTCTCACTCAGCATGGAGATGGCCGGATCCGCTTCGAACTCTGCAATGGGCTGGGCGTTCACCACGATAGCGTTGTACATCGCTATGGAGTCTCGACAACCATCGGGGGTGGTCACCTTCATGATGATGGAGTATGTGCCAGGTTCGTTGAACTGAAACACCGGGGAGGTCTGCAAAGAGCTGTAGGCCACACGCTGGCTGCCGTCAGGCATGTATTCGATGATATACCACTCATACTGTCCGTCAGCAGGCGTGGAGTTGTTCTGCAACCGCACGTTCAGCGGAGCACAGCCCATCAGACCGGCGGTGTCGAACTGCAGCACCGGACGCTCGAAGACATCGATGTTGATGGTATCCGAGCCCTCGCAAGCCAAGCCTGTAGAATCGCTCGTGGTGATGATATGTACGTAATACTGTCCGGCGGTGAGCACCTCGATGGAGTCGGTGGTGTCGCCCGTGTTCCAGTAATACTGCGTGGTTTGACCCTGCGCGCCAGCTTGTGCATAGTTGGCGGCCAACACGGTGATATCGCCGTAGCAGATGTTGTAGTCAGGACCGAGATTCGGCTCTGGGTGTCCAACCACTTCCATGTGGTTCACGGTGTCATAGATACAACCGAGCTCATCCTGCACATAAATGGTATATTCAAGTTGACCGGCTTGGTCGGGCATCACTGTAGGACCATTAGCACCAGGGCCGACCACCCACGCGCTATCCACGAGCACGTCATACGACCAGTCTTGCGGCAGCAATGCCGGGTCAAGAGCGATTTCCCAACCGCACAAGTAACCGTTGTCAATGGAGTAACCGTCCATCACCTCAATGCTCCAAGTGCCGTTCATCGGACAGCCGATCAGGTTGGCGAAGGAGCCATCCGGGTGATAGACATTGGTCATCTGAGCTGTGTTGGTGGAGTCGCAACGTCCATTTGTCACTGAAGAGTTGGCATAGACGTAGCTTCCTGACGCATACTGATAACCTTGGTTGGTAGCATTCGACCAGCAGTAGTTCCAACATTGTCCCATCGGTGTAGGTGCGCAACCGCCACCCGTATCATCATTCGCATTCCCCAAGAAAGCGCCCGCGGATCCTGACCCGGTCCATCCCCATTCGGATGCCGGAATCTGACCGGAACAACTGGAGGAACCGCCACTATATTTCTTCAGAATGGAAACATATTGCTGATTCGGGCAGGTCAGTTTAATCCAAATATCGCCGATGAAAGAGTGCTCGATATTGATTCTGACAAACAAGATATCGTTAGCCGACTGAATCGTGGCAGCAGGAGAAAAGCTGGTAAATGTGACAGGGGAAACGTATGAGCAATACTGGAGCTGGCCCGGCATAGAGTTACCATCAAGACAAGGTTGTCCATCGGGCAAGAAGATGGTATCGGACACGGAAAGGCTCGTCAGCTGTTCGCTACCCACAGAGTCGACCTGCAAGGCTGAGAGGAAGTCATAACCTACAGTCAATTCCACCTCGGTACCGGCACAGACAGCCGGGAAGTCCAAGACATCACGAATCGGGTTGGACGAGGTACGCACACGGAAAGTATACGGGATGTAAGACTCGCAACCTGCACTGTCAGAAATGCTGATGGCAACATCGTAACCGCGACCTTCAGGGAAAAGATAGTCGATGGCATAACCACCCAACGTATCAATCTCCTCCCAACTCATATCCCAATGGAAGGTGCAGGTGGCATCATCCTGATGGTAGCTGTAGTCGTTGTCCAAATACTCGCCATGCGCCACCAAATGGATGGTGTCGTAAGGACAGACATCCAGATAGAGGTAACCGTCATCCTCCAAGTGCGGGAACTTGTTGCTCAACACTGAATCAAGTGTCACGTTGATGCGCTGACAAGGACGCACACAGTCGGTGGTGAGAGCAAAACCGGAACCCTCGTCCTGGCCATCCGTCTTGAAACGAATGGTCAGACAACCCGAAGTGTTGTATACCGTGGCGGCATACGACAACGTAGGCGAAGTGATGGAGTCGGTAATGCAGTTCGTCAAAGCGACCAACAGAGGATCGTTGATGGACTGACCATCGTAGATGAACAGCGTGTCTGAACAATCCACATCAAACGATGCCAAATTCAGATTCACTCGCACAGAGTGATTGTTGGGATCGCTGGAGCAGATGGTGACAAAGTTGTCTATATTTGGACCATAGTCCCCGTTCAGCCCGCCGTTGTCATATATCGACACCGAACAACCAGTCACGGAGGTCTGCGGCGTCGCACCCAAATTAATAACCTGGGCTTGCATTGACAAAAGGCCACACATCAAAACCAACAGAACTAATATTTTTTTCATTATTCTAAATTTTAATCATTAACTTATCATGTCAGACCACCAATTTACTAATTGAATCGGCTATCGTACAACCGTAATCGATCCGTTGAACGTAATGGTCTTCGCCTTTCCTTTATACTGGAAGGAGTAGTAATACACTCCATCAGGAAGACCTGCACCGTCGAAGTATTGGCTACCAGGATAGATGGTGCCGTCCTTGGCGTAGGTGTCGTAGTTCTTCGCGTCATACACCTTCTTGCCCCAGCGGTCGAAGATCTGCAGGCGGTTGTTGCGGTAGCCATCCGGATCCTCGGCATTCACGTTCGTGTTCAGGTTCTCGATCGCCCACACGTCGTTGATACCGTCGCCGTTAGGCGTGATCACGTTCGGGAAGACCAGATCCTGCTCGATAACCACCAGGTGGGTGATTTCGCTGCTACAACCCGAGTTGCTCTCCACATGCAGGGTCACGTTGTAGTCGCCCCATGAGGTGTAGATATGCGGGTCGGAGAAGTTCGTGGAATCGATGGTGCCGTCGCCGAAATCCCAGTAGAAACTGCCCTGGCCGCCGGTCACCATGCTCTGGTCGGCATAGTTGATGAAGTTCACCAGACCCCCGTTCTCACTCAGCATGGAGATGGCCGGATCCGCTTCGAACTCTGCAATGGGCTGGGCGTTCACCACGATAGCGTTGTACATCGCTATGGAGTCTCGACATCCGTCCGGGGTGGTCACCTTCATGATGATGGAGTAGGTGCCGGGTTCGTTGAACTGGAACACTGGAGAGGTCTGCAAAGAGCTGTAGGCCACACGCTGGCTGCCGTCAGGCATGTATTCGATGATATACCACTCATACTGTCCGTCCGCAGGCGTGGAGTTGTTCTGCAACCGCACGTTCAGCGGAGCACAGCCCATCAGGCCGGCGGTGTCGAACTGCAGCACCGGACGCTCGAAGACATCAATGTTGATGGTGTCCGAGCCCTCGCATGACAAACCGGTAGAGTCACTTGTAGTGATGATATGTACGGAATACTGTCCAGCGGTGAGCACTTCGATAGAGTCGGTGGTATCACCCGTATTCCAGTAATATTGCGTGGTTTGACCTTGTGCGCCCGCCTGTGAATAGTTGGCGGCCAACACCGTGATGTCACCGTAGCAAATGTTGTAGTCAGGACCGAGATTCGGCTCGGGATGACCGATAACCTCCATGTGGTTGATGGTGTCATAGACACAACCGAGCTCATCCATAACGAAAAGATGATACGTGATGGCACCTGCACTGTCGGGAATGACCGTCGGGCCATTAGCACCCGGACCGACCACCCATGCGCTGTCCAAGAACACGTCATAAGACCAATCCTGGGGCAGCAATGCCGGGTCAAGGGCAATCTCCCATTCAGTGATCCAGCCGTTATCACCACTCCAACCGTCAAGCACCTCAATACTCCATGTACCGTTCATCGGGCAACCAATCAAATTGGCGAAAGAGCCTTCCGGATGGAAGACATTGGTCATTTGAGCCACATTGGTGGAGTCCATAACGCCGCCATTCACATTGGAATTGGCATAAACATAGTTTCCAGCGGAATATTGATAGCCATTATTGGTATTGTTCGACCACACATAGTTCCAAGGTTGACCCATCGGGTTCACATTAGGATCACACTTAGGAGAGCTATTTGACGGACCTACAATACCGAAGTCCGCGCCACTGGTACCACTTCCAACCCATCCCCATTCAGAGGCAGGAATCTGACCTGAACAACCAGAGCTACCGGTCGTGTATTTTCTCAAAATGGAGACATATTGCTGGTTAGGGCATGTTAACTTAATCCACAAGTCACCTACGAATGAGTGCTCCAGCTTAATACGGACAAACCAGATGTCATTAGCCGACTGAATCGTGGAAGAGGGTGAGAAACTGGTGAACGTGACCGGAGAGACATAGGAACAATACTGGAGTTGACCTGACATCTCCTGTCCGTCATTACACGGCTGTCCGTCAGGTAAGAAAATGGTGTCCAACACAGCGAGGGCGGTCACTTGCTCGCTACCCACGGAATCAACCTGCAAAGCTGACAAAAAGTCGTAACCCACAGAGAGTTGCACCTCGGTGCCAGCACATACGGCTGGGAAATCCAAGACGTCACGAATCGGGTTGGAGGAGGTTCTCACACGGAAAGTATAGGGAACATAAGACTCGCAACCTGCAGTGTCGGAGATGCTGATAGCCACGTCGTAACCACGACCTTCAGGGAAAAGATAGTCGATGTAATTGACAGCAAAAGTATCAATCTTCTCCCAACTCATATCCCAATGGAAGGTACAAATATCGTCCGATTGATGGTAGCTGTAGTCATTGTCGGGGAACTCGCCATGCGCCACCAAATGGATAGTGTCATACGGACAAACATCCAGATAGAGGTAGCCGTCGTCCTCCAGATGCGGGAATTTGTTGCTCAACACTGAATCAAGTGCCACGTTAATGCGCTGACAAGGACGCACACAGTCGGTGGTGAGAGCAAAACCGGCACCTTCATCCTGACCATCAGTTTTGAAACGGATAGTCAGACAGCCGCTTGTGTTGTACACGGTAGCCGCGTACGCCAGCGTAGGCGAAGAGACAGAGTCGGTGATGCAATTCGTCAGCACAGCCAACAGCGGATCATTGATGGACGGACCATCATAGATGAACAGCGTGTCGGAGCAATCCACATCAAACGATGCCACATTCAGATTCACTCGCACAGAGTGATTGTTGGGATCGCTGGAGCAGATGGTGACAAAGTTGTCCATATTGGGGCCATAGTCCCCGTTCAGTCCACCGTTGTCATAAACCGTCACTGAACATCCTGTCACAGAGGTCTGCGGCGTCGCACCCAAGTTAATAACCTGGGCATTCAGAGCACAAACACCACACACCAACAATATTAGAAATGATAACTTTTTCATCGCTCCAAGGTTCTTAGAATCCATATTGATGTAAGAGAGCATTGAGACGCTCTTCAAAAGTCACTTTAGGCAATACGACCACATAATAGCCGTTGCGACGCAGTTTGAAGACATTATAGCGATAGTCATCCTGCGGCAAATTCCATTTGTAGGGGTTCACATAACCCTTTTGGATGATATCCTCTTCCAGATAGGTCATACCCTTAGGCAGATACTGCTCTAAAGTGCCCATCTGCTGAAGGTTACCGTCCCAAAGTTTGGAGGTGACCACTGCAGTGTTGAACATCGTATAGTTCACCCGAATCAGTTCGGCGGGATTATTGGCGCGCAAATCCTCCACTTTGGCGGACGTAATTTCCTCCGCTAACTGAGGAGTCACAAAATAATCGTTCACAGACAGTTGACGCTGCGCAAAACCGATGAGCATCAAGCCCATCATCATCGTTGTCAAAATCGTTTTTTTCATAATCTATAATTTTATCATCTATATTCTTTTCAACAATTGTTCCCTTACATTATATTAGACGCGTTAAACGCTCATTTTATCACTTTTAAAAATGACTTTTTTTCAAAAAAAATTACATTCTCCTCAAAACCAATCACTTACATCTAAAATTAATTACAACCTCAAATTGTAATTCCTTCTCTGCGGAAAATGTTAATACAACAAATAACGCGCCCTTATCTCCTTGAACTTATCCAATTCAGGTTGCCACGAAGCGCGAATCTCCTCTTCTGCCCAACCCTCCTCAATCTGTTTGCGCAATCGGTCGGTACCAGCCAATTTGTCGAAGAAATTGTTGGCAAGGAAAAAGTGCTCTTTGTCGGCATAGTTCTCGTATGCAGTCAACAAGTACGAAAGATTGAATCGTCCCTCTTCCTTCAAGCCCTTTACCGCCTCGTCGTGCAGTAAAAATCCACGACACTCTTTATCCTTGTGCGGCGGATTTTCCGACACTCCGGGAATGGCGTGCGGGGTAAAGCGGTAATCGCCCGTCTGCAGCTGCGGCGCCCCGTACATCTCAAAGGGCATGTCGGTGCCGCGTCCCACGCTGATGTTCGTCCCCTCAAACAGACACAATGACGGATAGAGGAAAATCGACTCCTTGGTTTGCAAATTGGGTGACGGAGGCATTCCCAAACCATAGCGGTGTTGCCGGTCGTAACCCTTCATCTTCACCACAGTCAAATCGCACTGCACACCATTGGCCAGCCATTTCTCCCCATTGATCATCTGCGCATACTCCCCTATCGTCATCCCATACACAATCGGCACGGAGTGCATTCCCACAAACGACTTGTACTTGGGATCCAGCACAGGTCCATCGACGTAGAATCCGTTCGGGTTCGGGTTGTCCAACACTATAACCTTCACATGGTTTTCAGCCGCAGCCTCCATCACGTAATGTAGCGTGGAGATGTACGTATAGAAACGGCAGCCCACATCCTGCAAGTCGAAGAGAATAACATCCACATCTTGCAGCTGTTCGTCAGTCGGTTTCTTGTTCTTGCCGTAAAGCGAAACCACCGGTAGACCGGTTTGGGCATCCTTGCCAGAAGCGATCTTCGCACCCGCCTCCGCCTGTCCGCGGAAACCGTGTTCGGGACAGAAAAGCTTCACCACGTTGACACGCAGTGTGAGCAGACTGTCCACCAGATGAGGAGTACTTTCAGAACCAATCAGAGCCGTCTGATTGCCACAGAAAGCCACTCGCTTATTCTCCAACATGGGGAGATACTCCTCCGTCTGGAAACGTCCTGGCCAAAAGACAGTTATCCGACTTTGAGATGTGTACGACTGCGTACACGCCGCCAAAGTCAGCATCAGGCACAAAACGGTCAATATCTGTCGTTTCATTCGCATCCTCTTAATACAAAAAGAAAGCTACCCCCGTAGGAGTAGCTTCTTTCGTTAAAAAGACAGTTATTTTTCAACAACCATCTTCTTGGTTAATGTAATATCCTTATAATGAATGGTATAGTAGTAAATACCAGCGGCAAGGTTGGAAGTCTTCATCTCGAAGTAGTTGAGACCTTGCTCAGCCTCTTGGACATCGGTATAGATCACCTGACCAAGAGCCGTAGAGACCTCAATTGTCACTTTACCAGGTTCAGGCACAGAGTACGGGATACGAGTGTTCGTGATGGCTGGGTTGGGCTCGTTCTGACCCAAATAGACATTCTCCTCGTTCTCGTAATCCGGCAAACCTACATTCGTGCAAGCAAGGTTACGTTTGGTATTATTGAACATGTTCTTGTCGTTAGGAATGATCACAGTGGCCTTCACCTCCCAGTTAGCAGTGATGCTGGTAACCAGGAATTCAGTCTCACTGGTGTAAACCAACGTGTCACCCGGAGCCAAGTAATGGACAACGTGCTGGGTATCGATTGCAATGTCATTACCCGTACCCACATTGAACACCACGTCAAATTCTTGTACGGCGGAATTACCGTTGTTGTAGAGTTCAATCACCGGGTTGACCACAGTGTTCACCTGCAAACACTCAGTAGTAACAGTCTTGTCTTCAGGATAAACGACGCGATTCACAGCCATATCGGGCTGACCGGTAACAAGGTTGATGTCGTCAATACTCGGGTCGATCTTGTTTCTTTGGCCAGTAACCGTGAAACGGAGGCGAGCTACCTCGTCAACGCTATGCAGCACCACCAGATGTTTGCTCCATGAATCGGTACTACCGACTTGACCGCCGTCAGCCTTTGTCAGAGTGTCCACGGTCTGGAAATATGCACCAGAGCCCATCTCCACGCGCATCTCGAAATCAGCGTTGGCAGCACCAGCAAAATACTTATAGAAGTTGAGCTCAGCAGGATAGATGTCGCTGTAATGCATGTTGATACAACCACTGGTGAGAGCTGTCCATTTGTTCTGATTGCCATTGCCGTTGACACCATTCACAGATGCATAACCGCCAAAGGCTTCCTGATAGGTACCTGCGTACGTATGGTCATGAGCAGGACCACCGCCCACAGAACTGTTCTGGGATGCACCCACCGTTTCATGCCAATAGTAGCTGGCTGCTGATTGTGTCACCTCCCATTCGCTGGGCAGCTGCGGGTTGGTGGGATCGGTGCCTTGCGGCAGGAAGGTCTCCACGAACGGCAGTTGCGACACCACGTTGGAGCTAACCGTTGCATTACCACTTCTGGTATTGTTGGTAAGGTACTGGTCGCTGTCATACGTCAGCTGGAAGGAAACGGTATAGTTGCCAACCGCACTCAGGTCGATATTCGGGATAATCACCGTCATGTCAGTATTCGGAGCCAAGGAACCGTTCTCCACAACTTTCGTGTAAGTACCCGGCACAGCACCTGTCACAGTCGCCGTGATAGTCATCGGGTTATCCATACTCAAAGTCTGGGTTTGCGTACCATAGTTACGCACATTGACACGGATATTGGCATTGGCATCGGCACAAACATCACCCACAGGGTGTATGATGGACGGAATACCCAAGTCAATCTCCATAGGAGTGCTCAACAGCACAGCATAATCCTCGGTTTCACCCTCGGCATTATAGAACGAACAAGGAGTGAAATTGTTGGTAGCGGCGCAAATCACACGCATACGGGTCATACCCAGAGTGGCACTCACCGGTACATTCACATAAGTGGAAGTGGTGGCGTTGGTGTCGCCGGCCGGAATAGCGGCGGAGGTGAAGATAGCCTCGGTCTCCTGGAAGACACCATCGCGGTTATAGTCAATATAAGCACGTTTATAGACCGTCTTGGTAGCCGTTCCCGTGAAGGCGTGCGTGATGGAGAGTGAATACTCCTGACCCAAAATCAATTCCACAGGAGCAATCGTCTCCGTGTAGTCGGAATACATGCCGTTGCCGGGAGCCGTAGGATGGTTGAGATAAGGAGCTGCCGTACCGTTGTTCAAAGCGGCGAAAGTCACATTCGAGATGTGCGCACCATCAGCAGTAGACAACGGACGAGACGGACAAGGATCTTCCTTGCTCAGATAGATCGTCGTGGTATCGTTGTTGTGGTAACCATCGGAGGTCAGACCTGTGTAAGCTTTGAACGGGGTGGTCAAATAGACACTCGTCAGGTCGGCATTGGCAGAGAAGGTCTTCGTGGCCGTTGCACCGGCTGCGAGAGAACCTGTATAGTTTTCCGTCACAGGTGTGTTATTACCCAACTGGTAAGAAACCGGGAAGTTAGAAGCAGCCTGTGTACCGAAATTCTCAATTGTCACTGTAACCGTCTCGTTAGCAGAGAAAGAGTTGCTCTGCGCCACAGGAGCGGTGATTGCCACAACACCCACATCGTTCTGCGGAACGTTAGTGTTGATGGTGATGGTAGCCTTCGGGGATTCACAAGTGTAGTTCATCTTGAACTTCGTATTCACACGGTAACCGGAGAGCGTGAAACTTGCCGCTGCGGCCAGCGGTGTGTTCTGCGCCTTGGTCAGCACCTTCTTGGCGTTGTTGGCCATCTGGGTGTTGGTGAACTTCGGAGTCGGATTGATACCGTAGTTGGTCACACAGCTGGCGTCGCCACAATCGTGCTCGGCATAGAGGTAGAGACCGCCGCCAGTGTAATCGAAACCACCGTTCACCGGGAAGCCAATCCAGCCAGTATGATCCAAATACATCTCACCGTCGAACACCAAAGTGGCATTGGCAGTTTCATTTGCCCAGTTGATCTGCGTGGAGCCCGTGGCAATAGCCTGTGCATCGTTCGTGTTGGCCAACCAGAACTTCATCGGGATGCCCACACCGTTGTTTTCAGCCGTGCAAACTTGGAGGTAGATACTGTCAATACGGCCTTCCGCATGGTTGAAATCATCGCTGTTGTATAAAATCTTGGCGTATGAATGTCCGTTGGTCAGCGTGAACGGAGCCGCACTGGTTTGGCTGGTGTTGTTGCCCGTGCCGGCAATCACCTCAGCATTGAAACCGTTGGACTCGATACGACCGCTGTAATAGTATGTGGTCGGACCGAAGATAGGCTCAGTGGTGAAGGAGGTACCTTCAGCAAACGCCTGATCGTCGTTGGCATTCTCGTAGAAATAGTAGTGATTCAGCACGGAAGTGCCCGGCGTCACGGTTTGCGTGCCACCGTAAGGAACCGTGTAGGTCAAAGGCTCCGGAGCAACAGGAAGTGCCGGGAAATACATTGAACCATAGATGGTATCATTTAATCTGTAAACCGGCATCGCAGGATCCACCGGAGTGGTGTAAATCACGTATTGATAGATACGGTTCTGAGTGGTGGAACCTAAGCTCATGCCGTTGTCGAAAGTGATCGTATCCTGAACCAATGAAGAGACCGGCTGGCTGATCAGGTTGACACCGTTCACCGTGGCAGAACCTGTGAAGTTTGCGTTCAAATTGAACGTACCTGCCGGAATCTGCGTGTTGGAGGTAGTATCCTGATTGGTGACGGAAACTCTCAAGTTCGGACTCAAAGAGTTGGCGCACTGATAGGAAACCGGATAGATCAACTCATCGGTACTGAAATCATATTGAGGTCTGAAAACATTGATAATCACAGGAATACGTTTCGTAATACAGTTACTCTGCTGTGTCTTACCAGAGACCCAGTAAACGACGGTATCATACAAAGCAGGAGTAGTGTAGTAAGGAGCGGCCGTCGTGGTCGTATGGAACGGGTTGGCGTCGCTCTCGTTGTTGAAGAAGTAATATTGAGTGATGTCTGAAGGTCTGTCGGCCGGTGCCAAAATGGTGTAAGGCTGCGTGTATGCACCCGTGTAAACAATGCTGTCCGGCAGATAAGCCGTGCGGGTGGAGACGAAGTTACCCGTGATCGTATCATTGCCGGTATAGACAATCGTCTCGTTATTCAAGGTAGTATAGATAACATAGTTGAAGGTGATGTTAGCCGTCGGAGCACTGAAATTGAACGGAGTGGTGAACTCCACAATCTTGACCTCCTCAGAAGCGAACGGCTCATCCACCGTATGGGTGACTTCGTTGCCGTTGAACAATGCATGGATCACCACCTTGTTGGCGGGAATCGGGGTGTTCAACATGTTCTTGAGCTGCACCTGGATATGTTCGTTATAGAGTGCACAACTTGTCGTCGGGTAGAGCAGTTCCTGAGTCTCCACATCGTAGTCCGGAATGTCGGGCACGTGGATGTACATCGGAACCTTCTCACTACCGCAATCCAAGTTGGCCAGCGTGAAGCGAGTGTTGATACGCTTGCTCACATTGGTATAAGCACCCGTCAAGCCAGCAGCGTTGTTGCCCGCTTTCTTCTGACAGAGCGTACCCGTCGTGTTGGTCACATTGAAAGAGGGATAGCTGGCAGCACCAGAGACATACTGACCACAGTTGTTACATTGGTTACCCGTGCCGGTACAGTAGTCGGCGCAGTTGGTCTCCATGTAGACCACCAAGTTGCCGCTGTTGAAATCAAACGGAGTCAACAAGTCGAAATAGAACCAACCAGTATGGTCGAAGAATACGCGATCGTCCACCACCAAAGTAGCGCCGTTGATCTCGTCATCCCAGTTCACTGCGGTGGAAGTGAAGACATTGTCGTTGGTACACTTCATGTAAATCTTCATCGGAATACCGTCGGCAGCGTTGGCATTGGATGCCGTCTTCACGTTGAAGGCAAATGAGGTAATCGTACCGTGCGTGCCGAGTTCCTGCTCCAGATAGAGAACACGGCCTCTGGAGTAACCGTTGGTGAAGGTAAACGGATCCATGCCGGAGCCTGTGCCCGTGCCCACAATCACATCATCCACCGTACCGGGATTGGCGGTAACATAGTAGGTAGTGTCGAAATAGATGAGCGGAGTGGTGTAGGTCGGACTGTAACCCAGCAGGTTCCATGACTCGTAACCCGTGCTCGTGTACCAACCGATGACACCCTGAGAAATGGATGCCGGAAGCTGTGCCGACAAGGTCGTAGCTGTATGGTAGTTCACAATCACCGTATCCTGAGCGATAGGCAGATTAGCCTTACCCCTGGAGACCACCGTCTGGTTCAACGTGTCGTTGAAGGTCAAACGGTCTAAAGGCAACTTGGTAGCCCACACCTTGACGGCATAGTTGTCGTCCACATTGATCTGGTGGTTCGTGAAATCGTAAATGCTGTTGAAGGTGAAGACAACCGTCTCGTGGCTGTGCAGCGTTTCGGTAAAGTTCTCCGAAACAGGAGTACCATTGTTGATCGTGTAGTGCAGCTGGATGGGCGGCACGATGTCGGTGGTACCGTTGTTGGTGATTCTCACTTTGAGATGTTCGTGACCCAAATCACAGTTGGAGACCGGGTTCACCAGCTCCAGCAACGCCACATCATGAATATATGGAGTGTCCACCACAGCACCGAGCATAAAGCGACCACTCAGCTGCGGTTCGTAAACACCATTGTTCAGATAGTAGAAAGTGGAATCGCGCAGAGGAGTCTCCACTTGAGCGCAAAGATAATTACCGTGAGCAAGCATCTCAAGACCCACATAGAACTCACCCGTACAGTTGGTCAGAGCGAAGTTGTGAATCGGGATAGTGTTCCACTGACCCTGTTGCAAGGTATTGAAATGCACCAGTTCGGAAGTGGCAAGCACCGTACCGTCGGCATTGGCCACGAAGGCCTTGAAACCGTTTTCAGGATCTGCGATATAGGTTTGGTCGTAGTAATATTTCACAGCCGTCACAGCCAACTCTTCATTGACTTTATAACGGACACAAGGACGGATAATGTTGTTGTAGTCGCCAATCAACACGATATCCGTGGTAGTATCGGCAATGGTGGCAGCATTTTGGGTGGTCACCATACGCCAATGCTTGGCATTATTGATATTGTTCTGATCGTTAGCGGCACGCACCTCTACATCTTTCACTTCCGCCACATTGTATTGATGGTCGGGGAAGGTGACCAAAGTCTCGGTGTTGTACGGCAAGCTGGCGATGGTCACCGTGTCTTGCCATTGCTCCGTAGCGCCGGTTACATTCAGATAGACCTGCACATTGTTCTGGCCCTGCGCACCTTCGTTCTTCACCAAGGCGCTCACCACACCGCGCATCTCATATTCGGTAGGCGTTTCGCCAGCACCGTAAATCTTCGAAACAGCAATATCGTTGTCATAGAGGTTTCTCACACGGATACGGTCGATGTTGATGTTGTTACCCGCTTTTGAAAGGGCTTCGAAAGCGATATAGACACAACCTGCTGAGACATAGTTGGACAAATCGAAGGTGTAGAGCTGCCATTCAGGAGTGGTGGCCGACGCTTTGTAACGTTGGAGTGGCGCCTGGGACTGACCCTGGGCGGTCAACGCGGTATAGGTGACACCACCATTGGTGGAAACCTTCACCGTTACCTGATCATTCTTGTTGTTAAAAGAGTTATCATGAGCAAACCAAACCTCCAGAATGGGATTGAACGCATTCGTCAGAGAAACGGGAGGCATGATAGCACGAGAGGTTGTTCCATTTGCAAAGTTCTTGGAATTGAAGAAGAGACGACCCGTACCATAAACCGGGGTGATGGTCGGGTTCGAACCCGTACCGTTCTGGAACGTCCAGTTACCAGCGCCGGTGGTACCCACCTGCTCAATCGTCCAGGTCTGCTGAGTACCGTTACTGAAGTCTTCCACATAATCCGGAATGACTGCCTCCAAGGTAAAGTTGACAGACAAAGTGTCGTTCAGATGGTTGTTATCGCCAGGGGTCGTCAGCACAATCAGGAAGTCGATCGGCTGGTTGACCGGGATCACCACGTTCTGGGAAATCACCTTGTTCATGCTGGCCAAGGCGAGCACTGAACCGGTGTTCACGTTCACCGTCTGGTTCAGGTTCAATGCTGTGGAATGCAGCGTAACCGTAGCGGGGGTGGTAGCAAAGTTGAGGGTCTCAGAACCCTTGTTCGTGATTTCCACCGTGATATTGTAGGAGGCCTGCGGACATTCACCCAAAGTGGGGCTGACCAATGCGGTCAAAGCAGCGTCCGTAGCCGGAATCTGGTCGGCGTAAGCACCCATGTAGGTCACACTTGAACGGTTGATGCCGCGAATATCAGTCATGGCATCGTCGTTGCGCCAGCACTCCAAACCAGTGAACGCTGTCGGCAACAAACTTTGCGTCATATTGGCGATAGGAGGCAGGATGCTGAAAGCGTCGGTGAGCGTGGAGACGGCACCTAACAATTCAGCAATGGAGTTTCTGGCCACCGTCTTGAAGGCGACCACACCGGATCCAGAATAAAAGTCATTGTAAGAACCTGTGACCGTGGAGTTTGCGTTCAAATACAACGGATAATCCGTATTGTCAGAACAGACCACTTGGTTCAAGAATATATTATTGTATATATACGTATTATTGTTGCCGTTAGAGATATACAATGCAGCAGTGTTGCTGTAGGGAGCGTCAGACTTGGCCAGCAAGCTGTTGTTCACCAAACGCAGGTTGTTGCTGTTGTTGATCTGCATAGCGTAGGTACTGTTGGCCGTAACCGGGTAGAAAATCACCTCGTTGTTGTAAAGGTAACCCGTCATCGTAGAGGAGGATGAACTGTTGGTCACATAGATACCTGCAGAACCGTTGCCCACCTTGACATGGTTGTTACGGATATAATAGTTGTCGGTCGTAGCATTGGTAAGATAGATACCATACTCCAACTTCGTAACGGAATCCACCGTATTGCCGTCAATGGCACCGCCATAGAGGTAGTTAGCGTGGATACCGGTGAAGTTCTGCGGATTGCTGGAAGGCACCTGTTTGAGGTGGTTATTGGAAATAGTACCAACCCAATAGTTAGCATAAATTGCTCTGTAACAAGATGTGATGTCGCAGTTGTCAATCAATAGGTTGTTTCTGCGAGCGGCGGAACCCACATAGTGGATACCGAAGTTACCGCCGGTGATGGTACAATTCCGGAACTGGATAGTATCCGGAATGGCATTCGCGGCAGTAGTACGGCTGACAGCTGCACTGGTCGTGGCCGTGGAGTGGGTATTGTGCGCCGTGATCAGACAGTTGTCGAACTGGATGTTTCTACTACCGTTGCCACGCACGACAACTGCACGGGAAGCCGTCGCGTTATCCTTACCTTGGATGGTAAGGTTTTTGAATATGTAATCCTTGACATTCACCAACGTGACCGCGCCGAAAACATTGGCACCCGCGTCGGTACTGTTGTTCGTCAAGATCACCGTGCTCTGGTTGTCACCCTGGAACGTGATGGTGTTCACCGCCGACTGTCCAATGTAGTTTTCATCGAAAGTGAAATCGGTGTAGGTGCCAGGACGGAGATGGAAGGTCACCGGACCGCCCAATCCGCAATAGTTCAGCGACACTTTCGCCGCAGCCAAGTCTGCAAAATCAGGGTTGGTACCACCGATGGTATAGTGACCGCTCATCAAGCTGTCGCAAGCGTATGGTGAAATCCTAACGGTATCGTTTTCATGATACCCGTCAACTTGACCGTTACGTGTGGTGACAAACACCGTCACGTAGTTATAGCCATGTTGCGGCGTGAAGGTACCCAACGACAGAGAGTCCGGAATATCGAAACAGATGTCGCCCGTCCAGTTGTAGGTAGCGTCATGGAACATGACGCCGTTCTCATTTTTGACCTGAATCCGGAAAGTACCAGAGGTCATTGAGTTCGTGCCGGGAGAGTGTGCCGCGTCGCTTCGGTTGGTGAAATAGACCGTGACCGGCTGCGGCTGACCCGTAATCAGACAGTGAGGCATCGGATTGACCGTGTCCACACGAACGTCATTCTGGTAGATGTTAGGATAGTTGTGATGCGCCACCAAGAAGGTATCGAACTGGTCGTTGCTTCCGTGTGTATCCTCCATGTAGATGTGGTAGTAGATAGTATCCTGATAACAGACGGCAGGCAATGTCCACTGTGCCTGAATGGTATGTCCGTTGGCATTCAAGACGTTGCTGGTGAAGGCGCCGGCATTCGAAAGATGCACTGTGTCGCCACTGTTGATTTTGTACCAGCAAAGCACCAGGTTCTCAGCAATTGTGTCATTATCAAAGAGTCTCGCTTTAATCGTATAAGGTCCCAAATTGTTGGTGAAAGAGCTGTTGGTGTTGTAATAAAACGGGGCCTGCATAGTGATAGCGGGACGGATAAGTTCGCAGTTGGAGAGGCGGACGGCCAAGTTGTCGAGATACCAACCTGCACAGTTCTGCGTTCCGGAAGTAGAAGGTGAGAGTTTGTTCAAACGGAACTGCAGACGGAAATGCGTCGGGGTGGCTCCATTGGCGAATACCAAAGAGGTTATGTCGAACATCTCATGCTTCCACCAAGCGTTGGTAGGGGTAGCGGTAGTGGAGTTAGACTGCCATGTGGAGTATGCATTGTCGGAAAAAGCACCGCCGGTGTATGTTCCCGAACCATAATACCATGGACTGTTGCTGTTAAAGTTCATCTGTGACCAAGGGCTCCACAACAGGTTGCCATCCTCATCCACGCCAGCACTGACGGAATAGTAGATGTTGGCACCATCCAACACATTCACTTTACAAATGTGGTCGAAATCCACATAGACATGGTTCACGTCCACACCTGGAGACGACAACGGGATAGGCGGAGTGGTACACAACGAAGTATTCGTCGCAGCGTAAACCGGCGAATGGAAGGATTTGGGGGCAGACTGGAACAACGGAAGGTTATTCCAGTTATCGTAGGTGATGCCCGTACCGACAACACGCCAGTCACCAGCGCCGCCGCCTAAGCTTGGAGTTGTCTGAGTCGCCATCTGGATGGTGGCGCCATCGAAATCCTCGCTGAAAATAGTGACAAAATTCATGGGTTGCGCTTTCACCAGAAAAGGCATCGCGACAACCATCAAAAAGAATAACAGCTTTTTCATATTTTTACTTATTTTATCTTTCTAAATTACTAACACTCAATATTTTAAACCGATACTACAAGAGAGACGGCCCTACTTGTACACCACACGTGAAAAACCAGACTAAAGCTGATTAACACTAATATACAAATAAGGGGGCAAAGATATAAAAATATTTGGAATAATACGGCGAAAAAAAACTTTTTTAACTGCGCAAAATTTCCTCGCATTCCGTGATGGTTTGAGCGGCCATCAGCTGGATTTTTTTCGGTTTGAAATTGAAGACGCCGCGGAAATATCCGGAATAGAGGGTACGCATCTCCAACACGGCCGCACGCTCTCCTTTAACACGCTCATTCTCACGCAGATGGCGCATCACCAGCGAGACCCTCTCCTCGTAGGTAGGTTCTTCGCAGGGCTCATGGTTCAGAAAGCACTTGATTTGACGGAAAATCCAGGGATTGCCGATGGCTGCACGCCCGATCATGACGGCATCCACGCCGTATCGTTCTTTATACTCGAAAGCTCTCTCCGCACTATTGATGTCGCCGTTGCCAATCACCGGAATCTGCATCCGCGGGTTGTTTTTCACCTCGCCGATCAACGTCCAGTCGGCCTCGCCGCCATATTGCTGCGCACGGGTGCGTCCATGTATCGCAATCGCCTGTATGCCAACATCTTGCAATCGTTCTGCAACCTCCACGATGGGTTTGTTCGCACTCTCCCACCCCAAGCGTGTCTTCACGGTCACGGGAAGGTCGACCGCCTTGACCACCGCCGAAGTGAGACGCACCATTTTCGGGATGTCCTGCAAGATAGCCGAGCCCGCACCCTTGCTGACGATCTTTTTCACGGGGCAGCCCCAGTTGATGTCGATGAAGTCGGGTTTCTGCGCAGCGGCAAATCGCGCCGCTGTCACCAACGCCTCCTCATTGCTGCCGAAAATCTGCACTCCAAAAGGCCGTTCGTCCTCCAAAAACTCCATCTTCCGGATGCTCTTCTCCACCTCGCGCGACAACGCATCCGACGAGATAAACTCCGAAATCACCACATCGGCACCATATTCCTTGCAAATACACCGGAACCCCCGGTCTGTCACCCCCTCCATCGGGGCCAGATAGACCGGAAAAGGAAATCGTTGCAATAACTCTTTTATACTCGTCATTTTTGGACGGCAAAAATAAATTTTTTATCTTTGCACCCTTGTTTAGAAACGATTCATTTTAACCCTAAAAAAATAAAATTATGATGAAAAAAGTATTTGCTTTGGTATTTTTGGCAAGCGTATTTTGCTCATTATCAGCACAAAAAGTTAACGAAACCGTGGTTCTTTACGGAAAAGAACAGATTAAAGGTTTCACCATCAACATCTATGACAACTCTCCTGAAATCGTCGAAGGCGCTTTAGTTGACAAATTCGAAACCCAATATAAACTGAAAGGTTCCAAGAAAAAAGGCTATCATGTGTACGAAAACCAGTCCTGCGACGCATTCGGAGACGCTCGCTACGACATCTATTTCACCACTGCGGAAGTAGGCAAGAAGAAAGACAAAACCACACAAGTGATCCTTGTGGTATCCACGGGCAACCTCAACTGCGTCACCTTCTCCAATGATCCCCGTACCTCACGCAACATCGTTTATTTCCTTGAGAACCTGAACAAAGACATCGACGGCTACAAAATCAAATTGCGTATCGAGGAACTGAGAAACAACCTCAACAGCCTCAATAAAGAGCGTCAATCTCTGCTTAAAGAACAAGCCAAGTTGCAAGAAAAACATAATACTACCAACGAAGAGATCAAAAGACTCACCGCCCAAATCGAACAAACCACCAATTTAGATGAAAAACAATCCCTCGAAAAGAATCTCCAATCCTCGGAAAAATCTCTGATAAGCCTTAACGAAAAACTCTACAAAATCAACGTCAAATTAGAGACCAACCAGAAGAACATCGACTCCACCGAAAAAGAGCTGAATTCACTCACGAAGTAAGTCATTCACCTAATCGTCATTGAGCTTATGGCAACTATCATCGACGGCAAACTGATTTCCGATACCATCAAAACGGAAATCGCGACATCTGTTAAAGATTTATTAGACAAAGGCTTACGCGCACCGCATTTGGCCGCTGTCATCGCGGGCGACGACGGTGCTGCACTCAGCTACGTCGCCAGCATTGAGAAACAGTGCAAAGGGGTCGGCTTCATCTCATCGGTATACCACCTCCCTGCCAGCATCTCGGAGGAGGAGTTTCTCGGCACCATCGACTTCCTCAACCAAGATGAGGAGATCGACGGCTACATCATCCAAATGCCGCTGCCGAAGCATATCTCCATCGACAAGGTGACCGCACACGTGAGTCCCGAAAAGGACATGGACTGCTTCCACCCCGAGAACATGGGCAACCTGCTCCTGGGCAAGGATTGCTACCTGCCCGCCACCCCGCACGGGGTCATGGAACTGATCCAGCGCAGCGACATCGAGACGAAAGGCAAAAACTGCGTGATTGTGGGACGCAGCAACATCGTCGGTAAACCATTGGCAATGTTGATGTTACAAAAGAGCATCAACGCCACGGTGACTGTTTGTCACAGCCACACCCAGAACCTGCCGCAGGTCTGCCGCCGCGCCGACATCCTCATCGTGGCCATCGGACAACCCGAGATGATCACCGCTGAATATGTGAAGGAGGGCGCCACCGTCATCGACGTCGGCATCCACCGCCTTGACGCACCCGACCAGCCGAAAGGCTACCGTCTCTGCGGCGATGTGCTCTTTGACGAGGTCTCCAAAATCTGTGGAGCCATCACACCCACGCCTGGCGGCACCGGTGCCATGACCACCGCATGCCTTTTGCAGAACACGCTCAAGGCCCGAATGAAAAAATTGTAAAGAAACGATATTTCGCGTTATGATGTGGGGGCGTATGCGATGCGCCCCCTCTTTATATCCGGTTTTCGGTAGAGGTCTGCCGGCTGCAAAGATGCAGGAAGTCGCACATTTTGCACTTCTCCTCGTCGTCCGTCTGTGTGAAAGCCTCTGAATCGTCGAATATCTCGCAAAAGAGCTTATTCAGCCTTTCCGCCAACAATTCCTTGTAAATCAGCACATCTTCTTCGCCAAAAAGCGTACCGTCGAGGATATAATCCGAATGGTTCATGTTGATTTCACGCGTGCTGACGATGCCCACCCGCACGGAGGAGGGTTTCTCCTTGGCCCAATAGTCATACATCAACGCATAGACCGAGAGCTGGAACAGCTTGTCGTACTTGCTGTCGGAGAAGATTTTGTCAATGGCTGCACTCAACGCATCTTCATCGCCAGCATCCTCTTTTTTAACCGTAACTCGTAGATTCCCAGCTTCTACCTTGCCGGTCTTGTAGTCCAGAATCTTCACATCACGGCCGTAGTTCTGCACCCTGTCCAGACTTCCCGTCATCTTCACTGACCAAACACGCTGTTTGTCAGTACTTTTCACCGGATACTTGGCAATATCCACTTTCAGTTCATTGGCATAAATTCTCCACGGCAAGATGCCGAGCAACTCCTTCTTGGCTTTCTCCAAATAGTTGTGCACCGTCTCTTGGATAATCCGCCGGTTAATCAGCCAATATCCTTGCTCCAAATCACTCTGTATCAAGGATTCACGGCCTTTCAGCTTCTTGATTTCATCGCAAATGGCCGCATCGGAAGAGTCGATATGTTTCTGCAAAATCTGTTCAAAACGCGCTGGATCGGACTCCTTTTTCACCTCATCGAGCGCCGATTTGAAAAGTGCGTGGATGACGGTTCCCAACTCGTAAGGTTCCAGATGGTCGGTCAAAGGACGCTCGTCTCGCACCTTCATCAGATGCTGGAAGTAGAACTTCAGCGGACAAGCGATGTAAGTTTGCAATGAGGAGGCCGAGAAGACATAGCTGTTGAGACGCTCCATCACCTCCTGGGTTTTGGGCATGGAGAGTGGCTTCCGCACAGGCAGCGACAGGTTGAAATCGAGTTGCTGATGCTGGATGCGGACCACCTCTTCCAAATGCTGTGACTTCACCTCATACTCCAACTGGTTGATGAAACGGCTCTTCTCCGCCATGCTGACATCAGAGGCGTTGTTATATATAAGCATCACATTTTCAGCGCGTTGTAATAGTCTGAAAAAGTGGTAGGCGTAGACTTGATCCTGATACAAGTAGTTGGGCAACGCATCCTGACCGTCGAACTTGAACTTGAAATCGAACGGCAGCAGTGAGTTGTAGGTGATGCCCTTGGGGAGGGTGCCCTCGTTCACGGAAAGCATAATCACGTTCTTGAAATCCATCATACGGGTCTCTAACAAACCCATCACCTGCAATCCTGTGTCGGGGTTGCCTTTCATGGAGATGGACACATCGCCCATCCTCTTCAAAACCACGAACTTCGCGAACGGAAAATCCACACCTTGTTCGTTATCAGCGAAATAGCTATCGAATTGCAACTGCAACTCCTTCAATCGGAGGCATAATTCGCGCCAAAGTTGCTGGTAGGTCTCCTCTAATGTCACCGATGCGGCATACTCACAAAAACGGAGCAGCACGGAAGGCAACTGACGAGCGAGCATAGCCTTTGGATAGTTCACAAAAACCTCTTTCTCAGTTAATTGGCTATACCTTATCACCGTCGGGAAATAGGTCTTTCGCACCTCAGTTTGCTGCAGAAGTTCGTGCTTCCACAGCTGCTCCATCAGCTCACCGCTGAAGACCAATTCTGCATCCACCTCTTCGTTGGTCAACGCATACACCGATTCGTAAACGGCGATCAACTGCTGGAACAACGAGTAGACCGGCGTCGCCTCGAACGGGAAGCCCATGGTCGCGTTAACCGTCACTTTATCAGATTTGTACGACAGCAGGAACGGTAACAACAGGTTTTCGTCGGCCAACACCACCGCCGTGTCGGACATATCCACGAACTGGACCGATTCCCGCTGAGCTTCTGGAATCTCATCCAATTTTTGCTGTTTGATGCGATCCACCTCGCGGATGGCGGCGTAAATCTGCCGCATATTCTTGGCTGTGGAGACCACATTCACCGTTTTCTGGATAGTAGCGAAGTGGTTTTCGTTGAAAAGCAACTTTTCGGGGTTGAGTTTTAACTGTTCGCAGTTGCGCTGGATGAAAAAGGAGGTTTCCGATTTCTTGGCGTCCTCCTCTAAATGACAGTAAAACGGGTCAATATCGAAGTAGATTTCCGTTTGGAAAGTATCTTGTTCCTTCAAATAACGGATTATGGTCAGCTCCGAAGGCGAAAGGGCATAGAATCCGGCAAAAATCAGCCGTTTGAAGGGCAGTTTTTGGGCATATCGGACGATATTTTCGGCACAATCCCGATAAATCATCCCCTCGAAGGCTTCTGAAGAGGCAGACAACAACGTCTTGTATTGCCCATAAAGATCCGCCAGTTGAGCGTAAAATTCCAGCTTTTCGCGGTCCTCCGCCGACAGTTCCTCTTTTCCCAAACGAGCCTCGAACTGAGCGGCTCCGGCAAATTCTTTCAGAATTGAGGGCACGTCCTGCAGTTGCATGTCCATGTCGCTTATGTCCTTCAGGAAGGCATTGCCCCAGGAGAGCAGGTTGTGCATTTCGAAATAGCTGCCCGAACACTGCCGCGTCGCCGCATAAAGTCGGAAAAGCTGCGACACGGAATCGATCACCTTGAGCGGGGAGAGCCACGCCACAAACTCCTCCATCGGGAAGATCTGCGGCGCGAACATCGGCTTCCGTCCGTTGGCCTCGTGCAGACCTTGCAACAAAAGCCTGCGCGCACGACGGTTCGGCAGAATCACCGCAACATCGTGCAACGGGACGGTTTTGTCCGCAAGGATTATGTCAATTATTTGCTTCAAAAACGGCAACATTGGCTATGACATTGACTTTAACATTGACTCCTAACTCCTCATCTCCTCATCTTCTCATCCATTCTTCCCAGTGGCTGCGGCGTTCGTTCCTCACTCCTTACCCCTGCGAGCTCTTGACCCCTAACGGGGCTGCTCAAGGAAGATGTTTTATATTACTACCCCACCCTTCGGGAAAACTACTAACTGCTAACTACTAACTACTTCACAGCTGCCAATTAATCGGACTCTTCCCCATCGACACTAAAATCTCGTTTGTTTTCGAGAAATGTCGGCAGCCGAAGAAGCCTCGGGAGGCGGAGAGCGGTGACGGGTGCGGGGCGGTGAGCACGTAATGTTTGCTGGTATCGATAAGGTGCTGTTTCTCGATGGCATAGTTGCCCCAAAGCAGGAAAACAAGTCCTTCGCGCTGTTCGGAAAGCCGCTGGATGGCGCAGTCTGTGAAGGTCTCCCAACCGTGACGCTGGTGCGAGCCCGCCTGATGCGCGCGCACCGTGAGAGTCGCGTTGAGCAGCAGCACCCCCTGGTTCGCCCACGACTGCAGGTTGCCGCTCACCGGAATCCGGAAACCGACATCCGTGCTCAACTCCTTGAAGATATTCTGCAGCGACTTGGGAATCGGCACACCATCCTGCACCGAGAAGCAGAGGCCATGCGCCTGCCCTTCGCCATGGTACGGGTCTTGCCCGATAATCACCACCTTCACCTTGTCGAACGGCGTGGAATTGAACGCATTGAAGATCTTCGGTCCTGGAGGGAACACCTGATAGTGCTTCTTCTCCTCTACCAAAAACGCCTTCAACTCCGCGAAATACGGTGCTTGAAATTGGTCCCAGAGGACTTGTTTCCATGATGGTTCTATTTGGGGGTTGATGGGTACTTGCATATTTGTGGATTCTATTTTGGCTGTTGGCTGTTGGCTATTGGCTGTTGGCATAAAATATCTTGGCAACACAAAATATTTTATATATTTGCAAAATATTTTTTATATGTTTAATAATTTTAACTATTAATTCTTAAAAAAAATGAGAAACTTTAGAAACTACAAAATCTGGAATGAATCCGTTAATTTCACAACTGAGATTTACAAGATTATCAATGCTTTTCCTTCATTTGAAAAGTTTGCCTTGGCAGATCAACTTAGAAGAGCATCTGTGTCTATTGCATCAAACATTGCAGAAGGTTCTGCAAGGGAATCCGAAAGAGAATTTGCACATTTTTTAAGCATTAGTCTTGGATCTGCATTTGAAGTTGAGACACAATTACAAATAGCTCATAATTTAGGCTACATCAATCAGCAATTATTAGATTTGTTATTAAAAAAAATACACCCTCTAGAGAGGCAAATCAACGAACTCATTACCGTTATCAAAAGAAAAAGCCAACAGCCAAAAGCTAATAGCTAATAGCTGTCTGCTTAATGTTTAAAATGCCGCACTCCGGTAAACACCATCGAAATCCCAAACTCGTTGCAGGCCTTGATGGAGTCCTCATCGCGGACGCTGCCGCCAGGTTGGATGATGGCGGTGACACCGTACTCTTTCGCCATCTTCACTACATCATCAAAGGGGAAGAAGGCATCGCTGGCGAGACACAAATTTGCGGTAAGTCCCTTCTCTTTAGCCTCTTCCAACGCAATATGTGCGGCACCCACGCGGTTCATCTGTCCGGCACCGATGCCGGCAATGCGACCGTCGCAGGCCACTGTGATGGCATTCGAACGCACATGCTTGCAAATTGTCATCGCGAGCTTCAGATTCTCCATCTCCTCAGCGGTGGGCGCCTTCTCAGTGACCACCTTGATCTCATAATCCTCAAAGCGTTTGCGATCAAGGGATTGGCAAAGCAGACCGCCCGCCACGCTCACGAACATCTTCTCATCGGCATTGGACTTGTCGGTGCTGAAGGTCATCAGACGGATGTTCTTTTTCGTGGAAAGGTGGTCGAAGGCCTCCTGCGTGAAGGAAGGCGCGAGGATGATTTCGAGGAAGACGGGCTTCATCGCCTCGGCGGTCGGCAGGTCGATTTCGCGGTTCGAAGCCACGATGCCGCCGAAAATCGAGACGCTATCAGCCTCGTATGCGCGGGTCCACGCCTCCAAGGCGCTCTCGCCGATGCCCACGCCACAGGGATTCTTGTGCTTCACGGCCACCATCGTCGGGCGGTCGAATTCGCGCAAGATCTGCAATGCGGCATCTGCATCCTGTATATTGTTGTAAGACAATTCTTTACCATGCAACTGCTCAGCCCATGCCATGGAAAAGCCCTGCTTCTTGCCGGCATAGAAAGCAGCTTCCTGATGCGGGTTCTCACCATACCGCAGAGATTGCTTCTTGGTGAAGGTAAGCGTCAGGTTTTCAGGCTCTTTCTCACCCACCTTCTCGGTCAGATAGGTGGAGATATAGGTGTCGTAAGCGGCAGTGTGGCGGAAAACCTTGGCAGCCAAACGACGGCGCGTTTCCAATGTAGTGTCGCCGTGAGCCTTGAGTTCTTCCAACACGGTGGCATAGTCGGCATTGTCGACCACTACCGTCACGAAAGCATGGTTCTTGGCCGCACTGCGCAACATGGAAGGTCCGCCGATGTCGATGTTTTCAATGGCATCCTCAAACGTAGTTCCCTCTTTCTCAATAGTTTGCTTGAACGGATAGAGGTTCACCACCACCATGTCGATGGGAGAAATGTGGTTGGTCTCCATCTCCTTCACGTGCTCTGGATTGGTGCGCACGGAAAGCAGAGCACCGTGTACCTTCGGGTGCAGAGTCTTCACGCGACCGTCCATAATTTCCGGGAAGCCGGTCACATCGCTGATACCGATGGTTTTCACGCCTGCGGCCTCCAACGCTTTGCGGGTGCCGCCGGTAGAGATAATTTCAAAACCCAATTTGGTAAGTTCCTGAGCAAAAGGCACTACGCCTTCTTTATTGCTCACACTGATAATCGCTCTTTTCATACTATATTATTCTTTTATAATTGCATCCAACAAAATTGCAAAAATAGAAAAATTCCGCATTTCCTAAACCTCTAAACCTCTAAACGTGTAAACCTCTAAACGTGTAAACGTGTAAACGTGTAAACCCTTAATGGAGAATCGTGGACAAAATCTCCAACGAATCAATCTTCCGAATCTGCTCATTATGTATCTGGAAATAAGCCACCAAGCCCTTCAAAAGGGCGGTGCGAACCCCACGGGCCACCGGCACCGGCTCCTCCTGATTCAGCAGCTGATGCAGGTAACGACTCTGCTGCTCGCTAAGATAGCCCGCAGCCTCCACGTAATAAGGCTGAAACCTGCACTCCTGCAAGGAAAAATAGCCATTTTCAGGGGAGAAATTGTCTTCGGGATAGTAGCCCATCACCATACTGAGGCGCAACAGAAACCGCAACGGAAGCTCCGACATATTCTCCTTAGCATCATGCACCTTGGTAATCTCCTCCTGCAAAAAGCTGAACAGCACCTCATCCTCGCCCGCGTCCATCAACAACTTATACAATATTTCATTGTAAAACAACAAGATGGAACTTTTCGCCGGATCGTAATAGAGCGTGGCGGAACGGCGCGGGGCAATGTCTTTCAAATACTTCAGCGAACTTTTGCTGTGGTCGTCGTAGGAGATGTCCATCATAGCCAACGGCGAAAAGTAGGAGGCGGCAAAACGATTGTTTTTCCGGAAGGCATTCTTGATGATAAACGACTGGTTCCCTTGCTGTTGCGTGAAGATCTTCACAATCAGCGAGGTGTCGCCATACTTGGTGGCATGCATCACGATTCCGGGGGTCGAAACAATCATCTCCTTCTATTATTTACCAAGAGTTGCATTCTATTACCTGTTGACTAATGAATAAACACGAATTTGCTGACGATTTTCTCCTTGCCATCTTCGTCGGACGCCATGATGTAATAGACGCCCGTGGCAGGACGGTTGCCGTAGTGGTCTTTGCAGTACCACACCAGCTGACCGCCGTCGCTGTAACCTTGCCAAACCAACTTACCGGAGCTGTCGGTGATTTTACACAACGAATTGGCTTTCAACCCATTGACCGACACCGCACCTGTATAGTCGTGCGGCACGGGATTCGGGTAGACCAGCAAATCCTCGTATGTGTCGAAACCGCCCGTAGCCGTACCCTTGTAGCTGACAAGTCCTTTGTCGGTGGCGAAAAAGACCTCACCAGTGAACTGGTTCACGCAGATGTCCACAATCTGGTTGGAAAAGAGGGGATGATCCTCGGCTGTGAAGTGAAGGAGCTGTTCTTGACCATTTTCGCTCATCAGGAAAACACCCGCTTTGCCCGTGCCGATCCACTTTCGGTTGGCACCGTCCACAGCGATGGCTGTAACATCCTCATATTCAAACAGCACCGACACATAACCATCTTGTTCCAACAAAATATTCCGCGGATATACATTGCCGTCGAACACTTTTGAGGGATAATAGATCACCTTCACGCCCTTATCGGTGCCGATCCATATTTCACCGTCTAAGTCCTCGGCCATGCAATAAACGGTAGAGGAGCTTACTTCCGCCGCCGCGTTCATGTCGATACGCATCAGCCTGTCGTCTCCCAAATTGTCGTAAGTACCATTGTCGGTGAAAGCTATCAAATGGTAATCAGAGGCGCCACGTGGGAAATTCACCCACTTGTAGCCGCGTGAATCGATAAGCAGATTCTCCGCCACCACCTCTTCCAAGTCGGATGCCCCGATGTTTGAAGTGATATTGTAGGAATACCAAGTCCCGTCAGTAGCCAACATCTTCAACATCGTATTGCAATAGCTATTCGTCATCCAGAGATTGCCTTTTTTGTCATACTGCAACCCCGACACAAAGGTCATGCCCGCCATATCATTGAGCGGCGAGTTATCGGCATTGTAGTGCTCCACCACTCGATGGTCTTTACACTTGAAGACCCCATTGCCCCAAGAGGCCACAGCCCACTCCTCCTCATGTTTAGGATTGATGGCTACCCTTGTGAGGTCGAAGGTGGTGTGCGCTGGATCCCAATTCCTGAAATCGGTCGCATTGAATTGCCACTCTTGGTTTTCAAACCAGCTAAGTGCCGGATAGCGATAGCCGGGCGCGTATGCGGTGGAACCCTTGCGGGTGCCATGTACCGCCGCCACAACACCATTACGGGAATCAAGATGCTCCACATAGTCATCGAAGGGACCATCAGCCGCATAGAAATGATGAGAATAATAGGTCATGTTGTTGTACACCAGCCCGAATGCACAGTCTGCCACCCAAATACGGTCTCCATCGAGGACACACTCCCGCGCATCAGGCGTCTGTCCACTTGAATACCAATAGGCCAAATAAATACGGGTCAAATCAGGTGAAAGCAACTCGACTGTGTTCCAATTGCAGATGATCAGCGTGTCCCGCTGAACAAACATATCGCGCACCGACTGATACGTATGGTCGGTTTCCATCCATTCGTCCCCAAAAGAGACGCACAAGGTGTCCATCACTCCCTGCTCCTCACTGACTCGAACAGCGAAAATCCGGTCATCGAAACCCGCCAACAACGAAACATTCCAGCTGTTCTCCTCGGTCCACTGCGAAAAATCCGGAATCAAAGGAGACTGGACCGAAATACTGAACACCCCACGAGTAGTGGAAACATAGTACTTTTGATTGCTAACGGACACATCCGTAGGAGTCAGCTGCTCACTGCCGCGCTTTGTAAACCATGTATCCGAAATGACCATGTTTTCCAGATCAAAGAGCACAATTCCAAAGGGATAAACCAAAAAGGCATGGTCATCAATGATGCGGCACGTCTGCAAACGCTTTGAACCCGTTATGGTCTTGTCCTTCACGTCTCGAACATTCATAAGCTGGTCATCGCGAATCATGTCAATATTGCCATTTTCATAGCAGATAATCAACACGTTACTATTCTTATCATAGTGAATTCTGATGATGCCGATATCCGACAATCCATCCACTTTCGTCCAAGAGGTGAGCTCCGGCTGATCGTTCCCCAAAGTACTCTTATCCAACAACATCAAACCGTTATCCGTAGCTGCATAAACTGTGTTTGCATCCACCGCCACTGAAAAGAACCTATTCAATGAGATATGGCTGCGAAATTGACCGACAGGAATTTGAGCGACTCCCGAAAAGGCGGATAACACAATGATAGCTAGACTAATATATTTTTTCATAATGCAGTATTTCGATATAGGGCGGATTTTTTAAGATTATATGCCGGAAGCAATGAAGTCAACATGCTGATTAACAGAATCGTCACCATAACCATCAGCAAATCTGAAATCTGTATCTGAACCGGATAGTAAGGGATGATGTAATGTGCTCCACCACCGCCAAGTTTAACAATATGGAAAGTCTGCTGCAGGAAACAAATGAGTGCTCCGAGCAGCGTTCCTGCCAGACCGCCTAATGCAGACACCATCATTCCTTCGTATATAAAAACTCTCTGTATCAACGATTTGGAGGCTCCCATACTGAACAGAACCGCAGTATCCGTCTTCTTCTCCAGAATCAACATACCCAACGCTCCGATGATGTTGAAAGCCGCCAAAATCAGAATGAAAGCCAGAATCAGGTAAATCATGAATTTTTCTGACTTCATGGTTTTGTAGAGAGAATCTTCCTGTTCTTGTTGATCCTTAATGATGTACTTATCACCCAGAATATCAGCAATTTTCGAACGAACACGAGAGGGGTTCGCATCCTCTTTCAACTGCACCTCAACTGAAGTCACCTCCCCATTATAATTCATCAGCTCGCGCACGAACTCAATCGGACAGAAGATGTAGTTCTCATCGTAATTGGTATTGGTACTGAGCACGCCTGAGGGCATAAGATACTGGGTATTAAATGCATCGGCGGGATTGGCGAAATTCTTTTTCGTCCGTTTGGGATAGTAGAGCTTCATCAACTCGTAACTCAACAGGTTGATTTCCAAACTCCCGGCAACCCCAGAGCCCAGCACAGCGCACGGTTGGTCCAACTTATAGAGGTTCGTATCGCCGTCAACTACCATCTGTTCAAAATGGTGGTTACGGAAATAGCCTGCGGGCACGCCTTTAAGGTAAATCAGTTCCTGCCGCTCGTCGTAATTGGCCAACGCCATATCGCAAACAATCTCGTTGACTGCCTTCACATCAGGCAGTTTGCGCAATTGTTGCAAAGGAATGCTGTCGGTGGAAAAGGATTTTCCCTCGCGAAGGGTGATTTCGTAATCGGCGTGCAGTGCATTGAACCACCCCCCGATGATGTCGGACATGCCATTGAAAACGGAGAGCACCACGACAAGCGCGGCGGTGCTCACCATGATTCCGATCATGGAGATTCCGGAGATGACGTTGATGATATTGTGCTCTTTTTTGGAGAAAAGATAACGCCACGCCAGGAAAAAGGCTGTTTTGTGCGCTTTTTGGGACACTATTTCTTCAAAAGTTCGTCAATATGCTCCAAATAGTCCAGCGTGTCGTCCAAGAAAAATTCCAAAGTCGGAACCACACGCATCTGGTTGCGGATTTGCTGTCCGAGGCGGTAGCGAATATCCTTGGTGTTTTCCTTTATCAAACTGATAATCACCTCTTTGTCTTGAGTATTGTAGATACTCAGATAGGCTCTTGCAATAGACAAATCGGAGGTGATGGTCACCTTCGTCACCGTAATCATGCATTTATAAATATTTCGGCTGTCTTGCAGGAAGATATTCGCCAGTTCGCGCTGCAGCATGGCAGCAATTTTCTGTTGTCTTGTCGTATTCATCGTCTCAAATTTGAAACGGCAAAGGTACACATTATTTCGAAACGGAGGGATGAGATGTCAATTTTCGGGATGACATTACGGTTCATCCCTGTAGAGACGGTGTGCACACCGTCTCTACAACACCGTATGCACACCGTCTCTACGCCCCGGCGCCGTCGCGGATATGCACATCCATCTGGTTGAACGGAATCTCCAAACCTTCTGCGCGGAAGGCGTTGTAAATCCCTTCGTTGAGCGTAAAGATGGCGTTCCAGTAGTTCTCTGGCAATGTCCAGGCGTAGAGCCGCATGTTCAGCGCACTGTCTCCGAATTTCTCCAACGTGGCGAAGGGCGCTTTCGGCTCTTGCAACACCAACGGATTCTCCGCCGCCACCCGCAACATCACCTCCTTGGCCTTTTCTACCGACATGCCGTAGGCCAACCCCACATCGATGGCCACACGTCGCTGCGGCAGGTTGAAGTGGTTGACCAACGACTTGGTGGCCAACTCGGTGTTAGGCACGATGATTTTGCGCGCATCGTATGTGCGCAACGTAGTGTTGAAAATCTGGATGCTCTCCACGAAGCCGGCGTATGAACCCTGCTCGATGTAGTCACCCACTCTGAACGGTTTGAGCAACAGGATGATAACTCCGCCAGCGAAATTTTGCAATGTGCCCTGCAACCCCATGCCGATGGCGACGCCTGCCGCACCCAAAATGGCGATGAAGGAGGTCATCTGGATGCCCATGATGCCCATGGCGGTGAGCACCAACAACACCTTCAGCGTAATGTCAATCACCGAGTGCAGAAACTGCTGCAACGACGGATCGACTTTGTGACGGTCGTAAGCCCTCTGCATAATCTTGTTCAGCAGGTTGATGAGCTTCCAACCCACAAACAGCACGATGCCGGCCATAATCAGCTTCGGCACATACTGGAACACAATGTCGTTCAAAAACTGCTTTGCCCCAACGGCGAATGAACCCCATGTAGATATGTTTGTTTTTTCCATTATTGTCCGCAATAATTATCAATTATCAATTAAAAATAATTGTCTTTCTTAACTTTTGTGAGTTGGTTCACCGTGTTTTCCGGCTTATCGGAAGCGTAGTAGATCTTCACGTAGGCGATGTCCTTCAGGTAATCAATGTGACCGACTTCCAAACGTTTGATATCAAGGCCAGTGCGGTTTTTCAAATCCAGCATCAGCTCGTTTTCACGATCGGCGTGTGCCATTGCAACTTTCTCGTAGACAATGATTTTGCACTCCAGATGGTTTTTGCGGTGAATCGACTCGAAGAGCCAAACGGCCAGCACAATCAACAGATTCGTCACAAATAACTCCACATAGCTTACCGTCATTGCCAAACCATTGATGACGGAGATGCCGACGACCACGAACAGGTAGGTCATCTCGCGAATCGGCACCGTCTCCGTCCGGTATCGTATCATCCCGAAAATGGCGAAAAGTCCCAACGCGAAACCGATCTGCACCTTCACGTTGTCCATCAGGAAAATCAGAAAAAAAATGGTGATACTGAACAACATATAGGTGAAATAGTAGTCTCTGCGCTTGCTTTTCCGATAGTAAAGCAGCCCCACGATAATCCAGCAGACCGCCAGATTAAGGGCGAAGCGAAGGAGCATCTGCCACAGACTGGGACCGTCGAACCACGGAATTCCAAAAAGTCCGGGACCTTCGGCACTGCCAAATTCACTAGCAATGTCCGAATCGAACATAATATCATCCATTTGTATCATTGTTCTAAAGATTTTATTGTGTAATTTTGATTTGTTAACCTATTGACATACCGTATTTTATTCTTAAAACGGTTGTATTTCAGATGCCCGTCGGTGAGCAACATTCCAAGACAGTATTTACTCAGACCCTTTCGCTTCACGCGAGCGTCGCGAAGGAAATCCTTGAACTTGGAAGGCAGCGAACCGTCCTGTTTCACCTCCACGATGACCAAATCCGACACATCGGCATCGCAACCGCTGAGCCAGTTGTGGAAGCGAATACCGAAATCGATGGTGACGCGCTCGGTTTTGGCCTTGTTTACCAAAGTAATGCGCTGGAAAGCGTTCTCCAAACGCGGGGCCAACGGCTGGTCGGTCACCCACACGCGCTCGCGAATGAAATCCGACGACTCTTGAGCAGAATAGATGTCGCCCCACTGCTCTACGGGAACGGGAATGCGCTTTTTCTTGGTGCGCCCCGTGTTCTTCTTGTTCTTGATTTCGAGAAAAGCGATATTGGAGTCCACATAGATGCGCTGCCGGATTTTCTGCCGTTTCAGTCTGCGGTTGTGATGCATGGTGTAGGTAATGGCGTCAGGCGTGTCGAAATAGAGCGTTCGATAACGCGCAATACGCTGTCCCTCATGCTCTTGCACAAAAAAATGCTTGTTCCACAGCGGAGCTATCTGCAGAAGCGTTTCCATGTTCATCGGAAACTTGCTGTCCACGCGATTCATCAGCTTCACAGCGCTCATCTCCTCCAAAGAGATGGGGTCCATGGACTGTAATATATCCTGCAAATAACTCATCACAAGCTATTTACGAATATATTCGTACTCTTTTACCGAAAGCAGCTGTCCTTTGGCGTTGTAGTTCAGCTGGCGCTTTTTGGTGCCGTCGGCGTTATATTCGATTTTGTGAATGCGGTAGGGTTTGTTTCGGTCGTCATAGACCACCTCGCGCACCACGCGGTCCTTATCGTCGTACTCATACGTACAACGGGCCTTCATGCCGGTAGCTGTATATTCAATCTCCTCGATTTTGCGGCCTTTAGCATCGTATTTAATCACCGCGTCCAAATAGCGAGTGCCCTTCACGGGGGTCTTCCACACCTTCGTTGTAGAATTTTTTCGCAGCTCCTTTTTGTCTTTGCTTTGCCCGAACGAAACGGTGACGCACAACAAGGCGCAGCTCAGCAGTATGATGATTCTTTTCATTTTTGTTGTTTTTCCTGACAATGATTCATTTTCGTGGAAAAGGTTAAAGGTTTGTTCAACTTTCTTCCAATGCCCCTAAAATGGAAGCGCAAAAATACTTTTTTTATCTGAAAAAAGCTCAAGAAAAAAAATGCTGACCCCATCCAATAAAATCGTATTTTTGCCGTTTGATTAAAAACGTAAAAAAATGAAAAAAATCATTGCATTAGTCGTCCTGTTTTTAGGCTCTGTTTTGGTATTTTCCGCTTGTGATACACAAAAGCGCTGTGCTGCTTACGGCCATTACACCTATTTCGCACCGGCCGAGAATCCGAGCAACGCCGACTAAGACGTTTGCACATGCTTTTCTGGGGCGTCAAACGGAAACATCTACACAAAGCGCTGCTAACAACATTGTTAGCGGCTGCTTTTTCTATTTCATACGCCCAAAATGTCGGAGACTACCACCACGACGTGACCACCAAGGAGTGGAACTTCCAGATTTTCGCCAACACATCCGGCTTTGGTGGCGGATTTCAACACGGCCGTACCCCCGACCTCTACAACAAGCATTTCTGGGAGCTGCAGTTCATGTCGAACCGGCATCCCAAATCAGTGCGCTCCATCAACGCCCTATATGAGAACGTAAGGCCAATCCGCTACGGACAGCTTTATATGCTCTTTTTCCTGCAGGGCGGCTACGGTTACCAACGCACCCTGCATCTGAAGCCCTACTGGGGCGGCGTGCAGGTCAACTACACCTTGTCGGCAGGTCCGGCACTCGGCATCGGTATCCCCAACTACGTAGAGGTAATCAACTATAACACAGGATTTTCCGAGATTGTGCGTTACGACCCCGAAAAACACAACCTCAACAACATCCTCGGCGGTGCCCGCTGGTACACTGGTATTTCGGAGACCATCTTCCGTCCCGGCTTTTATGCCAAAACCGGACTCACTTTCGACTTCGCGAAGAGCGACTACAAACTCCGAGCGCTCGAAATCGGACTGCAAATCCAGATGGTATTCCCCTTCATCCAGCAGATGGCCTTCAACCCCGCCAAAAAATTCTACCTCACCGGCTATCTCAGCTTTAATTTTGGCAAAAAGGTTGGCCGGTTGGGATAACTTTAACGTAATTTGTACATGAAATTCAAATACACCCAAAAATACGAGATATCACCTGTAGAGACGATGTGCACATCGTCTCTACATTTTCAGAAGAATATTATGAAAAAGATCATTATACCTGCATTAATCATTATTTTCACAGGGCTTTGCACCCGCGTTTCCGCCCAAAACGATTTCGAAATTGTCAAAAACGTGGACATATTCATCAGCGTGCTCAACGAGCTGAACGACAAATATGCCGATGAAATCTCGCCCGGAGAGCTCACCCAGACCGCCATCAAGGCTATGCTCAAGAGCCTCGATCCCTACACCGTCTATTATAACGAAGGCGAAATCGAGACCTACCGTATGCAGAACGCCGGCGAGTCGGGCGACATTGATATAACCCTGAAAACCATTGACAGACAGATGGTTATCTCCGATATGGTAAAAGACGGACCCTCCGCGAAGGCCGGTTTACGCGTGGGCGACCGCATCCTTAGCGTCAACGGACAGTCATCGGAGAGCCGCGGCATCGACGCCCTATACTTGGCTATGCGCGGACAACCTGGCAGCACATATTCGGTGGAGGTGTTCCGCCCAACCGACAACAAAAACCTGACCTTCAAGGTGAAACGGGAAAAGGTGAAACAACCCAACATCCCCTACTCCGGCATTCTCGGCGACAAAGTGGGCTACATCAAGCTCAACCAATTCCTCGAAAAAGCCGGTAACGAGGTGTTTGAAGCCTTCAAACAACTGAAAGAAGAGGGGATTCAATACCTTATCATCGACTTGCGTGACAACGGCGGCGGTCTGCTCGGCGAAGCCGTCAACATTATCGATCTCTTTGTGGGACCGAACATTACCGTCGTGGAAACGAAAGGCAAGATTGAGGAAATGAACCGCATTTACCCGACGCGAAATCCCGCCGCTGATGCAGACATCCCCATCGTGGTTTTGGTGAACGAAAATAGTGCCTCTGCCTCTGAAATCGTCTCCGGCACACTGCAAGACCTCGACCGTGCAGTCATCGTCGGAAAGAAATCCTTCGGCAAGGGACTGGTACAGAAGGTCTACCCCATGGACTACAACACCAGCATGAAAATCACCGTGTCGAAGTACTACATCCCAAGCGGTCGCTGCGTGCAAAACATCGAATATTTCGACCGCGACACCACCAAGGGCGGCTATAAAATCCCTGATTCTTTGGCAGTTGCTTATAAGACCAAGAACGGCAGAACCGTTTACGACAAAGGTGGCGTGGAACCCGATGTGGTGGTGCCCGACGAAGTGCAGCCCGATATCCTCACGGCGCTTATCGAGGCGCAGGCCATCTTCGATTTCGCCAATGACTACCGCGCCAAGCACGAAAGCATTGCCGAAGCTGACAAATTCGTGGTGGACGATGCCATCTACAACGAGTTTCTGGCCTTCCTGAAGGAGAAAAAATACAGTTACACGACCGCTCTGGAAGAGGCATTGGAAGAATTGAAAACGACTGCCGAAAACGAAAAGGCATTCTCGAACATCCAAAGCACTTACAATCAGCTGAAAACGCAGGTGGAGAACCTCAAAACGCAGGATTTGACCACCTACAAGCCCGAAATCGCCCGCGCGTTAACGCAAGAGATCGTTTCCCGATACTACTACAGCACCGGCAAGCTTATCAACAGTCTGCACCACGATCGCTACATTGAAGAGGCCAAGGCGGTTTTGCTCAACCCGAGTCGTTACCAATCGATCCTCGCCCCGAAAAAATAGCCCATGAGCCGAAAAAGCTTCCATCAGACATTCTATCTGCTCGGAATCATCGCCGCATCCGTGGCGATGCCACTGTCGCATTTTCTGATGGGGCTGGCTGGTTTCCTGCTGTTCCTCAACTGGATAGCCGAATGGAACTGGCAAGAGAAACATCGGTTCATTCGAAAGAATCGCCAAGGTCTTTGGTTTTCAGCATTCTACCTCGTTTATGCAATCGGGTTAGTGCACGTCACCGACTGGGGCGCAGCAGGATCCGAAATGCTTTCCAAGCTCCCGTTTCTACTTGCACCTCTCATCATTATCTCCTCTAAACCATTCAACAGCAGACAGTTGCAATATATTTTCGGTTCATTTATCCTCGCCACACTGATTGGATGCATCTGGAATTTCTTTTACGCACAGACGCACATTTTGGGCAACTACCGCGAAATGTCGCGCTTTATCGACCACATCCGCTTCAGTCTTTGCGTGGTGATGTCCATTGTCTTCTGCGTCCACTACCTGCTCCACCCTGCCGACAAGAATTCCCTTTTGAAATATATCTATCTTGTTATCAGCCTGTTATTACTGTTCTATCTGGTCTACTCCCAAACACTCTCAGGCATCATCATTCTGATGTTGATTACATTATGTTACATCTTCTATCTGATTGTCAACCAGAAAAATAACAAGCTTAGATGGGCTTTAGGCGGCATGATGGGTCTGCTTTTGACCGTCGCCATTGTCTACATCGCATATATCACCTACGACTACTTCCATGTAAAGGATCCCACACCTGACACCTCCGAACTCACGGCATCCGGAAATCCATATACTTTTGATGAAAATCCCATGGTGGAGAACGGACATTATATCGAGTATTGGATTTGCGAACCTGAGCTTGAGGCTGCGTGGACGATGCGCTCGGACACCGACTATAACGAACTGACTGCCGCCACATTACGCAGATACCTCAACTCGCTCGGACTGCGTAAGGACTCTACTGCGGTGATGCAACTCAGCGACGACGACATCCGCCACATCGAGCAGAAAACCGCCAATGTCTATTATGTGCAAAAAGGTCACCTGCGGAGAGCGCTGTACGAAACGTATTTCGGGATTTCGCTGTATAAAAAACACGGTATCATCAACGAATCATCGATGTTGGAGCGCATGGAGTTGTGGCGTGCGTCTTGGCAAGTCATCAGCGAGAATTGGCTGTTCGGAGTGGGCATCGGACAACAGCGGGCTGCATTAGACCGACAGTTGGAGCTGCAACACTCGCCTATCGCCGACAAGAAGAAAAACCGCGGCAGCCACAACCAATATCTCACCTTCTGGATCGCCTCCGGCATCATCCCTCTGCTCTATTTCTGTTTTCTACTGTTTTATCCCTTTGTTAGCATGCCCAAGCGCATCACATTTATCTACTTCGCCCTCTTTTTGCTGCTATTCCTCTCCATGTTCGTGGAGGACACCCTCAACGCCCAAACCGGCCGTATGCTATTCTCCATCTTCGTGCCGCTACTGTTGTTTTGCGATGAACGTAAACCAGGGTACTAACCTTAACCTCTAACCTCTAACCTTTAACCTTTAACCAAACCCTATAAACCTGTAAGCTCCTAAGCTCCTAAGCCTTTAAATATGTCCGGCCTCTACCTCCATATCCCATTCTGCAAATCCAAGTGCGTTTACTGCGGATTCTATTCCACAGTAAACCAGAAGGATGTGGAACGATACGTGGGCGCTCTGGAGGAGGAGATGGTTTTGCGAAAGGAGGAGACAACAGGGGAAACCATCCGAACCGTCTATTTCGGTGGTGGCACGCCGTCGTTGCTGCAACCCGCTCAGCTGCAACGCATTTCGGACAGCATTCATCGGCATTTCGCCATTGATCCCAACGCGGAGATTACCATTGAGGCCAATCCGGAGCAGCTTTCGTTGAAATACTGCAGGTCGCTGAAAACATTGGGATTCAACCGATTGAGTATCGGTGTTCAGTCGTTTCAGGACGACATTTTGCAGTTTTTGGGACGAAAACACACCGCTCAGGAGGCGCTCGATGCGATTAAGAACACCCACACGGCTGGTTTCGACAACCTCTCCATCGACCTTATCTACGGGGTGAACGAACGCGATAACACACAGTGGAAGAAGGAGTTGGAGACCGCCTTCTTACTACCGATAACGCATTTTTCCGCATACGCGCTCACTGTGGAGGAGAACTCCCTGCTCTATCGCCGCATTCGTCAGCACCGCGACGTGGAGCCAGATGAAGACTTGGCTTCCGTGCAATATGAGATCCTGACGGAGGCGGTGGCGAAGTCGCGGTTCGCGCAGTACGAAATCTCCAACTTTGCGGTAAAGGGTTGGGAATCACGCCATAATTCCGCCTACTGGCAGCGGATTCCCTACCTCGGGATCGGAGCCTCCGCGCACTCGTTCGATGGTGTTCACCGCTCCTGGAACGCTCCCACCCTATCGGGCTACTTCACCCAAATCGAGCAGCGGAAACCCTTCCACGAGCGCGAAACCCTCACCGACATCGACAAATACAACGAGTTCCTCCTCTTGCGATTACGCACCGCCGCGGGCATTGACTTGCAGGAGATGTCGCAACTCTTCGGCACAGAACAGGTCGAATCGCTGCTTCGCTATTTCACCGACCACGTACCACCCGCGCATTACGTGCGCACCCCCGACCGTCTGCACCTGACCGCGAAAGGGCTTTGGTTCGCCGACGGCATTGCGGGGGATGCGTTTGGAGTGAGCGATTGTAGAGACGATGTGCACATCGTCTCTACGGAACAGTCATAATCTCGCTTACATGAGGTATAATTTCAGAAATTGTGTACTTTTGCCAGTCAAAATTCACGGAATAAAACAACCTCGAATATGAAAAAAATCACACTCCCGACCATTATCCTTGCGGCCGTTTTGATGTTCGGCTGCCAAAAACCCAAAGCCATCGTGGTGGTGCCCGAGCCCGTGGAAGTCACACCCAAAGCCGGACAGTTCACCATCGATGACAAGACGATGCTCTGCTTCGACAACCTCGGCACGGAAGCCTCCGAAACATCGAAGATGATCCGCGAACTTTACGAAAGCTACTTCAAACTTCGGCCGAACTTGGGCGATGCAGAGAGCGCCAAAAAGAACTCCATCTTGTTCTCAATCAGCAAGAAAGAGATCAAGGACATCGGTGATGAAGGATATGTACTGGAAGTGAAATCCAAGCGTATCATAGTGGAGGCCAACACCACCGCCGGACTCTTTTACGGTATGCAGACGCTACTGCAACTCGTTGGCACCGACAAGCTGGCCGACAGCAAAACGTTCGCTGTACCGTGCTGCCAAATCACTGACTATCCGCGCTTTGGCTACCGAGGTGCGCACCTCGACGTATCGCGCCACTTCTTCGACACCGCTTTCGTGAAGAAGTACATCGACCTGTTAGCCTACTACAAAATCAACAAGTTCCACTGGCACCTCACCGACGACCACGGCTGGCGCATCCAAATCGACCGCTACCCCGAACTCACTCGCGTGGGCGCGTGGCGTCCCGAACGCAGTTCTTGGGACACGCTACACCCCGTACTGCCCGATGAGCCCATGACCTACGGCGGCTTCTACACCAAGGAGCAAATCCGCGACATCGTGCGTTATGCCGCCGCCCGCCACATCGACATCATCCCTGAAATCGAGATTCCAGGCCACTGCAGCGCCATCCTCGCCGCCTATCCGCAGTTCGCCTGCGACGACTACCCCTACACCGTGGCCGTGGGTCCCTACTGGCCGCCGAAAGCCATCATGTGCGCTGGTAATGACGGTGTGCTCACCTTCTACAAGAACGTGCTGAACGAAGTTGCCGAAATGTTCCCCTACCCTTACATCCACATCGGCGGCGACGAGGCCTTCAACGACAACTGGCAGGTCTGTCCGAAGTGTCAGCAGCGCATCCAGGACAAGGGACTTAAGAACGAATTTGAACTTCAGCAATGGCTGATGAACCAGATCGAGCAGCATCTGGATTCGCTTGGCAAGAAGGCCATCATCTGGGACGATATTGTGTCTGAGGACATGGTGAACAAATCCACTATCATGTGCTGGCAGGGCCTCGACGTGGCGAAGACCGCCGCCAAACACGGCAACGACGTGATTATGTGCCCCACCACGCACTGCTACTACAACTACTACCAGAGCAAGGACAAGGACGAGCGACTCTGCATGGAGGGCTACGTCTCCTTGGGCAAGGCCTACTCCTTCGACCCAATGCCTGAGGGCTTAAGCGAGGCGCAACAAAAGCACATCCTCGGTGGGCAGTGCAACCTCTGGACCGAGTTTGTCAACGACCCCGAAACGGCGGAATACATGATCCTGCCGAGACTCTTCGCGTTGTCAGAATGCGTTTGGAGTCCAAAAGAGAAGAAAGACCCGCAAAAATTCGCCACCAAGGTTGAATTCGAACGGAATTTGATGAAGAAGTTAGGGTATCGACCGTCAGGAAAGGCGGTGATGGAGGTGGAATGATTTCAATGCATAATGTATAATGCATAATGAAGAATGTAAATAATGGGGCTGCTCGGTGGGGCGGCCTCAATTTTTTAGTAGACGACACTTCCAGCGTCGCTATTATTCGACGCTGGAAGCGTCGCCCCCTAGCACACCGTCAATTCACCCCGCACCCAGTCGCCGCACCACTTCCACCACGTCAGCACTCTCAATCAGCGTGAAACAAAACAGTTTCTTCCCCAAATCTTTGAATGAAGCCCCGAAAGTGTACAATATGCTGTCATCAAGGAGAAGGAATCGGTCATGCACGGAGGAGAGCACCTGTAACTGCACAGGAGGATATTGCATATTGTGCCGTTCGATATCCAGGCGGAAAGCATTGGTAAGGCGACTTACGCAAACTGTGGCGGTCACCCCATCCGCTCTCTTCGTCAACTGGGTCAAGACACTGTCATCGGCGTAATTGTCTATCAGAACAATGGATTTTTTCGCACTGCGAATCAAATCCGACACAAACTGGTAGGCATCAAATATTTGTCCGTCAAAGAAAATGCCTTGTTTTGGTGGAAGTGCGGTTTGAACCATCGTCTGAACCTGATTTGTAAGCTTTGCCACTTGGTTTTCAACTTGGTTCATTCTTTGATAGATGGCATAACCGCGATATAGATACTCTTTAAGCACTTGCGTAGCCCAAATGCGAAATTCTGTACCTCTCTTGCTCTTAATCCGATATCCGACCGAAATAATCACGTCAAGACTGTAGAAAGCTACGGGCTTGTCTGAATTTGCAATTTGCAAAAAATGCAAATTGCACTCCTTTTGCAACTCCCCTTCTTCGAATATATTGCGAATGTGGCGGGAAATCACTGATACATCCCGTTGAAAAAGCAACGTCATTTGCGTCTGATTCAACCATACGGTTTCTTGCTCCACCAGTACATCCAATTGAATTTGAGAATCTTCCGACTGGTATAATTTCATTTCAGTGGTCATAATATTTCGTTTTTAAATTGGATGCAAAAATACAACAAAAAAGACCGCTTGTCAAGATGGGAAGACACTTTTTTTTAAGGATAACAGATAATTAGCTAAAGACTTCTCTTTCCAAGACTATTTTATGGAAAATCTTTAGTTTTTCACTCACTGTTAGGAATTCTTCCCTATTGCGTTTCAATTCGATAAATCTTCACCGTATCCCTGACATCTCTTTCGGGATAGAAAATCTCCACAGAATCCATAAGATGGATAGATTCCGAAGCGAACCAATAGTTGTAATTAACACTATGTGTATCAAATGGTTCTGTGGTAAACTGGATGCCGTTGGGTAAAACGAAAAGTGTCCAATAGATTATGCTATCGCGCTCCAAGTAAGTGGATCTAAGGCGGTACATCGGCTGTCCGTCGAATTCTACAAGCGCCACTTCATCGAAATAAGAACCTACACTACCTGAAGTAAGAGTGTCGGGACCATCTTTCAGATTGACAACAATACGGTTGAATTCAGGGCCGGTGAACGAGAAGGGTAAGCCTGCAGCTGCCAATCTTTCATTGTTTTCTTCAATCGATACCCCATATTTATAAACAGACGCCTGTTTCTTCACCTTCATTGGCTTGAATTCCAGTGCTTTCCAAAGGTAATCATCGAAATAATGGTATCTTTTCGACTCCTTTGAGCAGGCGCAATGGTTTTTCACGGGAAGAGTCGGAAACACCTCATGGTAAAGTTGAAGACGGGTTTCCAAGGTCATTCCTGCCAATGGGTCTTTGTCACCCGTGAGCCGCATTCCCATCACCATGGCGGGATCGTGCAACGGCGGTCGCCAGCCGTCGTAAATGCAGATGCGGGTGTGGTAACGGAAATGCATCCCCAAAATACGCTCGGTCATCGGGTTCTTGGTGTCGTATTCGCCGTTTTTGACCTTTTTAGCCGCAGAAGAGAAGAGGATTGCCGACACGATGGCGAACACCACGCACACAGCGATTCCGGCAAAATACCACGGTTTTGACTGCTCCCGGAAAGGATGCTTCACATTCCGCCAGACCAGTAAGAAAATGAACAAAATGGATACGGGGAAAAATATAACCCACCCTTCGGAGAAAATCACCCAATAAAAGAACACCCCCGTGCTGATACCGCAAAGAAAGGCGTTGAGCCGCCAAAGAGGAGTCTGTTCCAGCCACGTGAAAGTGACCATATTGACGAAACAGATGATTTGCACCGCCATCGCCCACGGCACAAAGACGCAAAAGCCACCGTTATAGGTGGTGTTAAGCCATATTGAGATGGCAATGAGGATGATGTTCAGCACAGGAATGATGTAATGCCAATTCTTGTCGCTGTGCTCACGAAGGAACTGCCATAATTTTTTCATAGGGACAATATAACACCCTATTGTAACGATGTTTTATCGGCTATTATTGTAGGGTTCGACAATGATGATGCTGATTATTGCCCGCAGGCCTAACGGCCTGCGAATCAAACGCACATGCCATCCCCTACCGAGTCCTTCAGGCCTAACGGCCTAATCCGTAACGAGATTTTCGCAGTCCGTTAGGACTGCAGAGCTCGGTAACAAATGCGGACACGCGGTTGTGGTCGCACGCCGTTAGGTGTGCGGGGCTATTGAGAATATGTAGCTAACTAATATACAACGCAATTATCTTTCTCCCAACAACGGCAAGTGATCCTCTTTCAAAAGATTCATTCTTGTTGTGAGCATATCGGCATACTCTTTGGTTGCGGGCACATTGATGGGATAGCAATCGGAAGTGTCTTCGCCATTGTTCACTTTTGAAGCCCACTCTTCCATCAGTCTGATATACAAATCCATTGCACTATGGGGTGACGGAGCACTCAAAATGTCAATATATGCCGAAGGAAGGTCTCCAACGATTATCCAAACATGACTGTCAGCCCCTTTCGCAGCATCAGTAACGATTTCAAAAAAGAAAAGTCCTATAACATATCCACAAGAATATACTAACCACCCCTTATTGACAGACAAACACCAAGGAAAGGACAACAAATAACTATAGGCTTCCTTTGCCAATTCTTTTACTTCTTCAACATATTCAATTGGCACAAAGTTGCTGTCCAACTTATCCAGATTCACCCATTTTTTGGTATCAACTTCCATATTTTGCATGGTAATGTTGATGAATAAGCTCTGTCAAATGGTTATCCAGTTCCTCCAAAGTCATACTTCGCTCCATCTCTTCTTCGGTGATGGTACGCAAAGACCTTTGAGAAGAAGCGACATACTGGACCTGAGGATCGTTAACCTCATGATTTTCAATATCTTTTGAAGTATATTCTTTTGCCATTTTGTATTTTATTTTCTGCCGCAAAGATACAACAAAAAAGACCACTTGTCAAGAGGGAAAATCGTTTTTTCACCACCCCGGCTTCACTTCAAACACCATCTCCACCTCACTCATCGGGTGCTTGAACACAATCCTCGCGGCATGGAGGTAGAGCCGGTCGGCACGGCGACCGTAGAGGTTGTCGCCTTTGATGGGGCGGTTGAAGCCTTCCGCGTGGGCGCAGTGCACGCGCAGCTGGTGCGTGCGACCTGTGAGCGGATGCAACTCCACAACGTGCTCGCCCACTACACGATAGAGCGTTATGGCGGATTTTCCATATTCCTTATCAACTTTCTGATAGGGACGATGCATCAGGTTAGGGGAGAGTGGCAACTCAACGCGGCCCTCCGGCCCTTTCGGCAAGGGCTCGCCATCCAACACCGCCACGTACGTTTTCTGTATCTCTCTGTTTCTGAACTGTTTCTGCAAATGATAATGCGCGGTTTTGTGCTTCGCCACGAGCATCAGCCCGCTGGTGTCCATATCCAAACGGTGAACCGCCAAAGGCGTTTCATCTTCACTGCAACGCGCTTGCAGTATGGAAATCACCGATTCTCGGTTCGTTTTTCCGGGCACGCTCAACATGCCCGATGGTTTGTTTACCACCCATAAATCCGCATCCTCATAAACGATTTCCAGCTGTTCGGAAAGGGTGCGTTGCGATTTTGCAGCCAACACCTCAGCCGGGAGCATGAACTGCAGCACCGGCTTGCACTTGCCCGAACAGGCAGGATAATAGTGCAAATGGTGACGAATTTCTCCCTCGGGCGACTTTCCCCACCAAAACATGGCCATTTGGATGGGCTTCAATCCGTGTGTGTATGCGTATTGCAACAACTTCGGCTCGCAGCACTCTCCCGTTCCGGCAGGCGGCAGCTGTTGCACGATGTCGCTGAAAATTTCCAGCAGATTGCGCCGTTCACCTGCATAATTCACCATCACGAAATGCTCGAACAGCCAGTTCTGCAACGCCTCCGACTTCCGCTTTCGCTCTGCAGAGAGCTCCGCAATGGGCTTCTCCATCGCTTCCAACTCCTGCCGCGCCGCTGTCAATGTTTCCTCCCACCGCTTCTTCACCCGCCGTACCTCCGCTTTCAAGAACTGGCTCTCCTTCACGAAAACTGTCTCTTCCTCAACAGTCAATTGCCGACGAGTACGTTCAATAACCCTTTTTTCTTTGGCTACTTGCATCGTCCTTTTGGCCTCCTCTATGGAGAGCTCCGCATCCTTTTGTAACTGCTGATACGCTTTTCGAAATTCGAAGTAACGACTGTCGGATTGTAATTCTGAGATTTTATGGTTAATTTCACTAATTTCCGCCTCGTGCCGCTTGAAATAGCCGTCTGGATCAAGGAAATCGAACACCGGCGACACAAAACCGGGCAGTACTGACTTGTCGTACAACTGTCCCGAAAAGGCCGCCAAATAGTAGAGTTTTTCCTCTTTCAACACCACCAGTACCCCGAACATCTTTCCTTCGGGGTTTCCACGCATCAACTCCTCGACACGAGGCAACAAATCACGCACCGCCGCTTCGCACACAGGATGCGGCACGTAATCAAACGGGTTGTTGAACGTTTCCGGCAACGACCCGCGATACATAAGAGGATGTAGAAGGGATTGCAAGGGCGTAGCACAAAAGACTGTTGTTAGCTATTGGCTGTTGGCCATTACCTATGGACCATTATGCCACCAACTGCTAACTGCTAACTTATTTAACCCAATACACCCAATTCTCCTTGCGGTCTTTGGCTGTGGGATAGTCGCCGTTGACGTAGCCGAGAATGCAGTTGCCGATGCCCGCGTAGTCGCCTTCGATGCCGAGGTCGGCGAGGATTTGCTTGCCCTCTTCACTCTCAAAGACCTCACGTGCGCGATGGATCCAGCAGGAACCGAGTCCCAAAGCATGGGCGGCGTTCATCAGGTTGCCCATCACGAGGCTACCGTCTTCGATATAGGTGTGCACGTTCTTGTCGGCCAAGACCACCAGCACTACGGGCGCACCGTAGAAGGGGTCGTTGTCGGCGCCCATCACAGCAGCGTTGAGCTTGCTGAGACGGTCGCGCATCTCCTTGTTCGTCACCGCGATAATGATCGGACTCTGACGGTTCATACCGGTAGGCGCGTACGTACCCGCCTTGCAGATCTCTTCAATCACCTCCATCGGAGGCATGCTGTCAGTGTAGTTGCGCACACTGCGGCGCGTCAATAAATCTTCCATAGTGGTGTTTTTTGCATTTTCATTAACAGGTTCCGTCGTCTCCGCAGACTTCTGCTGACAGGAACAGCACAGCATCATCACAACTGCACATAGAATTAGGGTGTTTTTTCTCATTTGTTTGACTATGACTTTGACTTTAACTTTGACTTTGACTATTAGCTATTAGCTGCTAACTGCTAACTTATAATACCGTCACCGAGCCCCGATACACAAACGCTTTGCCATCGAGGTTCCGCACCTGAATCACCCAATTATACACCTCCGAGACGTGCGCTTTCTCGCCGTACCACTTGAAATTCATGTCGTTGGTCCAATAAATCAGCTCGCCCCAGCGGTCGTAGATGCTGATTTCAAAATCTGTAAGGAAACGGTGCACATATTCCGGCAGGAAAAGGTAGTCGTTGAGCCCATCTGAACGCGATGGCGTTATCGTATTGGGCATAAAGATGTGGAACTCACATGTGGGAACGGTGTAATGATCGGATGCCTGGCACTCGCCCTGCGTGACCGTCACGGTGTATATACCGGGCTGCGTTGCCGTAATGAAAGGTGTGGTCTCGCCCGTATTCCAAATATACTCCTCGTAATCCGACTCCGCCGTCAAAACCAGCTCTCCATTCTCGCAAAAATCGTCCTCAGAAGTGACAATCTTCACCTCCGGATCCTGAATTTCAAGATGCATGGTTACCACACTGTCGCAGCCATGCGCATCCGTCAGCGTCTGCACATAGTCGCCGGTTTCCACATACGTGTGACCGTTCCATGTGTACTGGTTGCATGCCGTATGCGAGAACTCCCCGAAAACGCTGTCGCGAATGTTGAGCGCAAGTATGAGCAGGCTATCGCAACCGAACTCCACCGTCTGGTTGACAATAGAGTCATATACAGTTCCAGGAATGGCAGTGAGATCTGCCGGAACATACATATCGTAGCCGGAATAATCCTGACCGGGACAAATCGTGTCGTAGACGTAGGCTTCCACCGACGGATGAACCACAATTTCAATGGAATCCATCATAGGCTCCAAAATGCACCCGCGAGCATCGCTAGCAATCACGGTGTACCAACCACTGTTATCGGGAGTCGCATTATCCAATTGATAAGGAGCTTCCTCAATCTCATAATTGTTAGGACCAACAATACGTGTAATCTCGGCATCCACGGTATCAAAGCCGAAAAGTATCGTCTCCCCCTGACAATAGTCCGAATGGGTGATTTCAGTATTCCAAGCTATGGAACTTTCCGACACATAGCTACTGAAATAGCTGATCGAACAATCGTCGTAGCTGCCATTGATGTCAAACACGCCCATGTGGAATTTTCCAAGCGAGTTGGTGACACGGAACGGAATCATGTTCGTGGCTGACGGTGCATAATTCGATGAGACATTTTTGCGGCAATACTTGAACGCCGGTGCACCCGGAACACTTTGCCAATCTGAAGCGGAAATGATATTGGAATTGCCGTTAATTTGAAAGCCGGAAGTATAATTGGCATCGCATAACAATGTAAGATACAGCGATTTAGTATGGTTATTTGCAGATTGAAGCGGTCGGTAACCCACCGCTGTAGAGCCAGTACAGTAGACATGCGGCAGTTGTGTTCCCCCAAACTCCTTACCCGCACCAGTCACCTGAAAAACGAAAATTTTCCGTTCCTCTGTCATGTCAGCACTGGTGGCATAGATAAAAATGGGATCCGTATTTGGAAAATGATATTTCACCTTGCCTCCGCGATTGACATTATAAGTGGTTGGTGTATAAGGACTTGTACTATTATAGATACGTACAACCGTATTATCCTCCAACCCAAACACACAGACGTAATCCAAGTAGTGCTGTCCACCACCACTGCTGGCCTGGGCATTGTTGTTCACTGCTGAAGGGGAAGGAACCACAATGTATTGACCACCAGCCATATCCTCTGGAACGAGCTGGTCGGCCACCAAGTCGGCACTACCGCCACCATTGTCGGTAGTCTCTGAACAGTGTGGCGTGACCGAGTCGTCAGAAACATCCACCACAATGGGTTTATCAGATGTTATCGTAGTTCCGCACAAATGGTTAATGCCAGCTTGAGAATTGGAAGCGAGACAAAACACCTGCCCTTTGTTCAACACGACCGTGAACGGAACATTGGCTGCATGTGTACCACAAGTCACTGAGGGAGTTATAGTTATGGTGGTATTATTTTCTGTAGCAATAATCTCAGCCGTATTACGTGCCTGCGGATAACCACCACTGCCCGTACCAGCACCGTTGTCGAACTGATACTGCATGGTAACAAAGAACTGGGTACCAAGACCATTATTGCCTTTCAATGCGTAGATCTCGCTATTGTTCTGTTGCACAGCCACGTATGCATTTATTTTGGCAGTAGAATGTATATAGAGACCAAAATTGGAGGTGGCATTATGCGGGCATTCGAAATTGGCGAGACCGGCATCGTTCTGCACCAATACCTGCGTTCCTGAAGAGTTGGCAGCCACATTGAAAACGGCGACTGCCGGGGTAGTAGAAGCCGGCTTGGTAACAGTAATGGTTGCGGGCTCGCCGAAGGTCGTCACCACCAAGGTGATGGGCGTGTGCGCATGCTCACACAACTTTGGCACCGCGAACCAGAAGGCCGTGTCCACCTGAGCACGTGAAAACTGCGATAAACTCAGCAAAAATAACGAAAAAAGGAATGGTAATATTCGAAATTTCAATTTGATCATATTCAAAAATATATAATCCGCAAAAATAAGATTTTTTTCTTATGGAAAAATTTATATCTTTGCATTCTCAGAATGAAATATCCAAAGCATTCATTATCAAATATTTATATTAAATTAGTATGAAAAGAGACGAACAAATTTTCAATCTCATCCAACAGGAGCGCGAACGCCAGACCAACGGCATCGAATTGATCGCTTCTGAGAACTTTGTGAGCGACCAAGTGATGGAAGCCATGGGTTCAGTTATGACCAACAAATATGCGGAAGGTCTTCCGGGCAAACGCTACTACGGCGGCTGCCAAATCGTGGACCAATCCGAAGAACTGGCTATCGCACGCGTGAAAGAGCTCTTTGGCTGCGAATGGGCCAACGTGCAACCCCACTCCGGTGCACAAGCCAACATGGCTGTCCTGATGGCTTGCCTGCAACCGGGCGACACCTTCATGGGTCTCGACCTCAACCACGGCGGTCACCTCTCACACGGCTCCCCTGTCAACTCTTCCGGTATCCTCTATCGTCCTGTGGCTTACCAAGTGGACGAAGAGACCGGCTGTGTCAACTACGACACCATGGAAGAGGTTGCTCTTCGCGAGAAACCGAAGTTAATCATCGGCGGTGCTTCCGCTTATAGCCGTGACTGGGACTGGGCACGCATGCGTCAGATCGCTGACAAGATCGGTGCTATTTTGATGGCTGACATCTCCCACCCTGCTGGCCTCATCGCCAAGGGCCTGTTGAACAACGCCGTGGCTCACTGTCACATCGTAACCACCACCACCCACAAGACCCTCCGCGGACCTCGCGGCGGTCTGATCATGCTCGGCAAAGATTTCGAGAATCCGTGGGGCAAGACCACCCCGAAGGGCGTCGTGAAGATGATGTCCCAAATCCTCGACTCTTCCGTATTCCCGGGCTGCCAGGGCGGTCCTCTGGAGCACGTCATCGCTGCTAAGGCTGTCGCTTTCGGCGAAGCTTTGACCGACGACTACGCTAAATACGTCAAACAAGTGAAGCTCAATGCCAACGCCATGGCCAACGCTTTCGTGGAAAGAGGTTACAAGGTGATCTCCAATGGCACCGACAACCACTTGATGCTCATCGACTTGAGAAAGAAATTCCCCGAAATGACCGGTAAAGTCGCTGAAAACACCCTCGTGAAAGCCGACATCACCATCAACAAGAATATGGTGCCGTTCGACACTCGTTCCGCTTTCCAGACCTCTGGTATCCGCGTGGGTACTCCCGCCATCACCACCCGCGGTCTGAAAGAGAACGACATGCCCGTCATCGTGGAGATGATCGACAAGGTGCTCTGCGACGTCGAGAACGAGGAACTCATCGCCAAGACCCGTAAGACGGTCAACGACATGATGCACGATCGTCCGCTCTTCGCTTGGTAGTCAATCAATAACTAAAAAAAATGCCCCGTCGTCACGGGGCATTTTTTTTAGTTATTGTTTCGGATTCTTCTTCCGCCAATTGTCGTAATGTCCCCAGTTGAAGACAATTCCCGCAGTGGCGGTCAACTGTGAAACGTTCTTCACCGAAAGCGCGGCGATGATGTTCTGCGTGCCGGCATAGATGTTCAAGTAACCGAGGTTAAAGCCCACCCCTATTCCGAGATTGTCGTAAGAATGGCGCTGCATGGTGTAGGCCACGCAAACGTCAATCGAATTGAAGAACAATCCGTCGTAAGCCAACGTGAGTGAGGGCTGGAAGTAGTTCTTGGCAAAGCGGAACTGCGTGGCGGCACTCACGCGGTGATGCTTGGCAAACTCATAATCAGCCTGCAATACCAATCTCGGAGTGAGTCCCGTCGTATAGCTCCCTGTAGGCGCAATGTCCATGGGAAAATACTGCGCCAAGGTGTCTAATAGCTCTTCGTAACCCTCCCCGTTCATCAGGGCTTCAATCTGCGACTGAGACAGTCCACTGAAAGTGAAAGAGCCGTCTTGGTACACACTGCCATCATCGTCCAAACTGCTGGTCATCCGCGTCGTGGAGGTGTTCCAGTTGATGAACCCAAAATCCAAAAGTCCAGCCGACAGGTTGAGCGACTCCATCAATTTATAGGAAAAGCCCATATCCAAACCGAATCCGACATTCTTGAAGACATTCCCCGCAATCTTTTTGGCATCATTGTCTATTTCGAAATTGAAACCATCCTGCTGGTTGAAAGTCATGGTGAAAGGTACAACGGCAGCAGCACGCATGAGCGCGGCGTATGTCATGGTGATGGTGTAATCCGTCGGGTCGGTGTACACCTGCGCGTTAAGGTACTGCGTATTGATGTTGGCCACTCCGAAGAGCAATTTCGGACGCACACCCCAGGAAATTTTGTCGTTGACTTGATGGCGGAAACTGACCCCCAACTCCTGATAAGCATTAAGGTTGATGCCCAATTTCAAATCGGCTGGCTCATCCACGTATGCCATATTGCCGTAAATGGGCAAACCAAGCACATCGCGAGAGTAGGTAAAGTCGAGATTGGTGCGCAACCTATGGTCAACCGTCAAGAAAAATTTGTCCTTAATACGAAAACCTATGCCAAAAATTTCCAAATCAGCATTAACCCCTAAATAGTTTTTGTCGGAAAGGCTGTTCACGAATGTCGTGGCGGTCAGCACCGTCGGGTAGCCCTCTTCATTGGTCGCAAAGAGGTTTTTGTATCGTATGGAACCCAAATTCACACCGACTTGGATATTGCCGGTGGGCAGGCTGACATAACCGTTATAAATAGTGGAACTAGACGGCAGATCGTTGTGCTGAAACGGTGAAATCCGCATGAAATGGGTCACATCCAACGCTTGTCCGCTCACCGAAAAACAAAAGCAGCCCCACATGAACAATGTGAAGATAATCTTCCTCATAACGATCTCTGTTAGTTATTCACCAAGCTATTCAAGTCCACGTTCATCCGCGCACCCAACTGAATACGAATCGCTTGCGCCACATTGATGGAGATCGACGTTCCGTCAGTATAGAGTCGAGCCTCCAAGATGATATTGTCGCAAGAAAGCATCCTCTGCACCTCCTGATAGCTCTCTTTAGTGGCGTAAACCTCGCTGAAACGGGGCGTTCCATTCAACGCACTCAACACCGTTTGCGGTTCCGTAAAGAGACTGTCTTTCACCGTACCCGTCTGTGAATCATAGAAATAAGCCTGCAATTGGAAGTTCAGCGGTAGCCCGTTGGTAAGTCCCATACGCAGCAGCATATTGGAGAATGCTGATTCGTTCGGGAGTGAGAGACCGCCGAAAGGTATCGTATCGCGGAACGAGATATCGTCCATGTTCATCTCTAGCGGAAGCACCACGCAAAAACGCATACTGATCACCTGATCATCGCGCAACACCAACGTCGGGGTGCTGAAACCGTCGGGATTGATGGTGGCATTTCCTTTCAGCTTGAAGTGGTCGAAATTGGGAGAAAGCATCAAAGAACTGGTTATCGGCAAGTTGACAGGGACAAACTGTTGCGTGCTGCCAGGAATCTCCACCGTAGCGGGAGAATAGGCGAGCAGTGAGGAAGATGTGCCACCTCCTGAAAGCTGGGCCTGGTTCAGCACAACGTTCCCCCGTACAGGAAACGTGTTCAAAATCTCGCAAGTTACCTGCGGATTCAGCAACGTCATGCTCCCGGAAATATGATCGCGCAAGAATTCGCTGTCGAAATCCCACTCTTTATCCACCGGAAGGTTCACAGCGACAAATTTGCCGCGGATTTCAGAGAATGAAACCTGGCTGAATGCAGCACGATAGTTGAATGTCAGCTGGTTTGGCAAAGATCCTATGTTCGCATCACAAGAAACCTCCATGAAAAAGTCTATCTTATTGTCAGACGGAACGGTAAGGGAATAACCACTGAGATCCAACGTCGTGGTGTAGGATCCACCGCTGGACTGCGCCTGCACATGGAATGGCTGGCCGGAAGCACTGGTCAATTGCGGACATGTGACATCGATCATTGTCGGCTGCGTCAGGTTATAAGTGACCTGCAGCTGAATCTGACCCGACTTCAGCGAAGCACTCTCCAGCAACACCATGTCGGTGGGGAACTGCGTGGTCAAAGTGTCTTTATACAACACCTGAACATTCCCTTGAACAGGAGGCAAATCGCCTAAGGAGAGGGTTTTGGTTCCCTCCACAGATATATCGTTGTCTATATACGAATCCAAATACTCTGACGCGGAAATCACCGAATCGAAGGTATACTCGTAACGGATTTCAAGCGTTCCATCGCTTCCTTGCTGAAGATAGCCGACATTGTCGCTCATCTCCAATATGTCACCAATGGTGTATTCGGCGTTGAGCAACGGAAAACCCCAATCGCCGTTCGCGTCAATCTCATCAAGTTGAGAAAAATTGAAAGCATTGTGGTTACAACCGATGAAAGAAAACGACATCAGCAGGAGTGCAACCCCAAGAAAAGAGTGTAATATTTGTCGCATAAGCCATAGAATTTTTAACTGCGACAAAAATACAAAAAATAAATTACATCATCAACAACTAAAACAGTGTAAAAAATTATGTCCTGATAATCCTCACCCTTCCAGTTGCCTGGTTCTCTATTCCATTGTAGAAGAATGTGAACTCATAATAATAGATGCCTTCGGGACAGTCGCGGCCACCCCAAGTGTTCTGATAATTATTACTTTGATAGACCACTCGACCATTCTTGTCGCGAACAATCAGCTTCGGAGACGTATACTGATCCAACCCTTCAATTACGAACAAATCGTTGACACCATCGCCATTTGGAGTAAACAGATTGGGGATTCTCAACTGCGTCGGCTTCGACCAGTCCACACTACCGTCGGAAAGATTCTTCAAGACAGGATCTTCAGCCAGCTGTTTAGCCAACGTGGAGTTGGCGGGTAGCACCTCCTGTTTGACATTCTGTTTCACAGGGGCCTTCTCGGTTTTATTTGAGACCTCCTGAGCGGGAACTTCCTCAGGTGCAGGGTTCTCCACAACAGGCTTCACCTCTTTCACCACAGGCAATTCCTCGGCAGGCGCCTCTTCAACAACTACCTTAGGTTCAACCACTTCCGATTCAATCACCTCCTCTATCTTATCCATAGACTCCAACACGGCCAAGTCGTTGGGTTTGGAACTGCGATCAGGATGATACGCAAGCGCTCCAAGGGTAACACCTCCCAACACCAACAAACCTGAAACAACACCGATCACGGTTTTCTTCGCCACCGAAAGATTCGACCAAGACGAGGATTTACCCGTCGGCATCTCCACGTCCAAACGCCCGCTCAACCTCTCCCATACATCCTCAGAGGGGCTCTTACTGTGTTCCTTCAACAAATCTTTAATTGTATTCATTTGACTTTTACAATTGCAAAATATAAAAAACTAGTCTTTTTCCAATTTTAATCTTTCCATCAACCACTTCCTTCCCCGCATATACGAATTGCGGACAGCATTCTCCTTTTTGTCCAGCATTTGCGCAATTTCGGTGAAAGAGTATTCATCTACAGCCTTGAGGTTGAAAACCACCCGCATCGCTTCAGGCATTTGTTGAATCAGCTGCAACAGCTGATCCGCCACAAGATTCGTTCTGATCTGTTCTTCCTCGTCAACATTCTCCAACAATTCCATATTCTCAGTGAGAATCTCCATGCGAAAACGACTGGAGTTGCGAAAATGACTGATGGCAAAATTGAGCATCACTGATGTCACCCAAGTGCCAAAAGCACTTTTGTGTTGATAGGAGCCCAAATTTTTAAAAATCTGCATAAACCCCTCCATCAGCAAATCCTCCGCCTCTTCATCCGAACTGCTATAACGCCTACAAAGCCCGAACAGCTCCGACGAATACCTGTCATACAGCTGCCGTTGGCTCAACCGGTCGTTTTTCAAACATCCAGCGATAATCTTTTCGATGTCAGAATCTATCTCCTTCACATTATATTAGACGCGTGAAGTGTCGATTTTATCACATTTAAAATGAAAAATTATTGTATCGACTTCACAACTGCCTCAACCTCACGCAGATAGTCTCTCTTTTTTTCTTGCGGAGCATACACAAATCCGTCCACTGTAATACAGGAAAGGCTGTCGGGGGAGATTTGGGTGAAACTGTAGAAAGGTCCCCCCATCTTGTCGCGCACAGATGCCCACAATCCCCTCAATTCCAGACCTTCATGGTAACGAATCAGCAGTTTTTCCGCCAACGGATAACCTTCCAAATCGGCCACAATGGGGTAAGCACCGGCAACAGCCCCTTGGATGTAGGCTTTGGTGATGCGGTCACGCTCGGCTACCACATTCTCTTTTGTAAGTTCGTAACGAGGTGATTTGTAAATCATTACAAATCTGTCATTCTTTGGAGTACGGAAACAAAGCCACAGGAAATCTTCCTCTTCACGACCGACAAAATAGCCGTCCGGCACTGTCATCTTAATGCCGAATTTTTCATAAATTTTCTTCTCCAACACCGCGTTGTTCAACTTCCGATGGGCATTTTGCAAACGGGCAATGTCGTTTTCGTACATGGCTTTCACAATCTCGTCTTGATGGGCGAGAAAGAGTGCCAGACAGGAATCCTGATGATTGCCCTTGATGACAATCAATACCTGAGGATTGGCAATCGGATTTTTGACAATCTCGAATGTATTCGCCGAATAATCAGGACTATAGTCAAATTGAACGATGTTGCGATGCCGCATGAACGAAGCCTTGTAATCGGCATTGGAACATTGGATGATGTCGAACATCGGCTCGATTTGGTTGATGGCAGGTTGAGGCTGTTGCAGCACAGCATAAATCGCCTTCTTTGCCGAAGTGCTCCAGTAGCTCGTATCGATAGCCAGGATCATCTCACCTGCCTTGCCTGTCGAAAAATTGTCCACCTTGATGGATGGGGTTGAATTATGATGGCAGGAGACCATCGTCACAAGCAGCAATACCGCTGCGAGGTAGCTGATTTTTTTCATATTTTTAAAATTTATTTTTTCCATTGTTTTATATTCGATTATTTTTTATTTTTGCAGTGTGAAAATAAAACCGCAAAAATAAAACAATTATTATAAACTGAAAGCAAAAAATGTACACAGAACTTTTTTATCGCATTGCACTTAGCAAAACAGCTGGGCTCGGAAAGTCAGCCCACAAGCAGATTTTGGCCGCCGCCGGCTCTGCACAAAACGTATTCGAATTCCCGGAATCTTGGCAACGGAAGCTACAAAACCGCAAACGCTGTGCCGTGGACATCCGACTGACAGACAATATCAAATCACTGGTTGAACGGGAGTTATGGCTCATGGAGAAGTACAACGTCCAACAATGCCACTACTTGGACACCTCCTACCCACAACGGCTGAAACGGTGCCCCGACGCGCCGGTATCATTTTACTACAAAGGTTCCGGCGATTTCAACCGGCCGCGGATGTTGGCGGTGGTGGGTACGCGCAACGCCACCTCTTACGGAGCCAAGAGTCTGGGCAAAATCCTGGACGAACTGAAAGAGAGCGGCATCGCGACCATCAGCGGATTGGCATACGGCATCGACACCGTCGCCCACGAAGAGTCACTAATGCTCGGAATCCCCACGATCGCTGTGCTGGGCAACGGTCTGCACACCGTCTATCCATATAGCAACAAGGACCTGTCGGAGAGGATTTTGGCAACCGGAGGCACGCTCATCAGCGAGTTCGACTTCGACACAGGTCCCGACCGGATGAACTTCCCTGCACGCAACCGCATCATCGCGGGCATGTCTGACGCGGTGCTGGTGGCCGAAAGCGGCAGCAAGGGCGGCAGCATCATCACGGCAAACATCGCGAGTTCCTACAACAGGGACATTTTCGCCATTCCCGGCAGCATTTTCGACGAAATGCACGACGGCTGCCACGAGCTGATACGCAAAAACATCGCCGCGATGGTCACCTCCGGAAGCGACCTCTTGGAGATGATGAACTGGGACGCTGCTCCAAAATCTGTTCAAACGCAACTGTTTCCAGAACTATCTGAAGAAGAAGATCTTATATACAGATTTTTGCTACAAGGGAAGAAAAACATCGATGAGATTTCAGAACATTGCAGCCAGTTTTCCCCATCCAAATTGGCAGGATTATTGCTGACCATGGAGCTCAAAGGCGTGATTTTCGCGTTACCGGGAAAAAGTTACAGTACTGAATTGTAGAGACGCGATTAATCGCGTCTCTACATAATGCACACGCGATCCACACACGAAAACACAAAAAATTACGTTTGCATGGGTATTTATATTTTATGTACCTTTGCGCCCTCAAATATATTGAATATGTATAGTGCGAAATCCGGCTCATCGCCGAACAAAGATAAACAAAAACAACCGCAGACCGCTTGGCCGAAATGGGCGAAGACTTTCTGGAAAGTCTATTTCATCCTGTTCGGCATCGTATGCCTCATGTTCTTTTTCATCTCCCTGGGATGGATGGGTTACATGCCCTCGTTTGCGGAATTGGAAAACCCCGACTCAAATCTGGCCACGGAGGTCATCTCCTCCGACGGCGTACTGTTGGGCACATATTACCGCGAAAACCGCTCCAACTGTAAATACGCCGACCTTTCCCAAGAGCTGAAAGACGCCCTCATCGCGACGGAAGATTCCCGCTTTTACAACCACTCCGGTGTGGACGTGAAGGCGCTGTTCCGCGTGGCTGTGGGCGTGGCGACCTTCCACCGCAAGGGCGGCGGTAGTACCATCACCCAACAGCTGGCCAAGAACCTCTTCCCCCGCGACCCGAAAGCCGGCAAAATCAAGATTGTCTTTACGAAATTCAAAGAGTGGGTCGTGGCCACCAAGCTGGAACGTGCCTACTCAAAAGACGAAATCTTAGCCATGTACTTCAACACAGTCGATTTCGGCAACAACGCCGTGGGTATCAAGAGCGCCGCGCGCACTTACTTCGACAAGGATCCCGCTGATATCAACACCGAGGAGGCCGCTCTGCTGGTGGGTATGCTGAAAGCTCCTTCCAAATACAGCCCGCGACGCCATCCGCAAGCCTCCCTCGATCGACGTAACACTGTGCTCAGTCAGATGAAAAAATACGATTATCTCACTGAAAGCCAGTACGATTCCATCAAGCAGATTCCGATTGACATGAGCAACTTCAAGTCGCAAGCCCACACCGCCGGCATCGCCACCTATTTCCGCGAATATTTGCGTCTGGTGCTGAAGGACTGGTGCGACAACAACCCCAAGAACGACGGTTCCCACTACGACCTCTACTGCGATGGTCTCAAAGTCTACACCACAATCGACTCGCGTATGCAACAACATGCCGAAGCCGCTGTGAAAGAGCACGTTTGCGACTATCTGCAGCCGTTGTTCTTCAACCACATCAAGGGGGCGAAGAACGCTCCTTTCGTCAACCTCAGCGACGAACAGACCCACAATATCCTGTGGCGCGCCGTGAAACAGAGCGACCGCTACGCGCTGATGAAAGACGCTGGCAAGTCTGATGCCGAAATTGAAGCCGCTTTCAACAAGAAGGTGAATATGACGGTTTACAGCTACAAAGGCATGATTGACACGGTGATGACCCCGATGGATTCCATCCGTTACTACAAATCTTTCCTACAGTGCGGTTTGATGTGCATGGAAGCCGCCACCGGTCACGTCAAGGCTTACGTGGGCGGCACCAACTACGAATATTTCCAATTCGACCACGTGAAGCTTTCCAAGCGTCAGGTCGGATCCACCTTCAAACCATACGTCTACACCGTAGCCATGCAGAGCGGCGACTTCGATCCTTGCACGATGGTGCCGAACGTTCCCGTGACCATCGAAACTCCCGGCGGTTCCTGGACGCCCCGCAACTCCGGTGCCCATAAAGAGGGACAAATGTTGCCGTTGAGCGAAGCGTTGGCATACTCCCTCAACCAAGTCTCCGCCTACCTGATGAAACGCTACGGTCCCAACGCCGTGATCGACCTTGTGCGCAATATGGGCATGACCTCCGACATTCCCGCCGTCCCCTCCATCTGTCTGGGTGCGTGCGAGTTGACCTTATACGAACAGGTAGGTGCCATCAACTGCTTCCCCAACCAAGGCGTCTATGTGGAGCCCATCTTCATCACGCATATCTGCGACAAGGAGGGGAATGTGATCTACACCAAAGTGCCCAAGACCAACGAAGCCATGGACCAGATCACCGCCTTCAAAACGGTGCGACTGATGCAGGGCGTGGTGGACTTCGGTACCGGCGGACGACTGCGCAGCCAATATGGCATCAACTTCCCGTGTGCAGGCAAAACCGGCACCACCGACAATCAATCCGACGGTTGGTTTGTGGGCTACACCCCGCTGCTGACCTGCGGCGTATGGGTAGGTTGCGAAGACCGCGCCGCCCACTTCCGCAGCACAGCATTGGGACAGGGCGCTCGCACCGCCATGCCCGTGTTCGGATTGTTCATGAGCAAAGTCTATGCTGATCCGAAACTGCCCTATCTGGGAATCGTCACCGGCGAGAACAAGAGTCAGGAATCGGGCTACAGTTTCAGGATTCCGGCGGCCTATATCGGCGATCCTTCCGGATGTAATGAGACCAAACGGGATTCCATCATGAAATTGGATTTCGACTAGTACCTATATACTAAAAAAATACTATATTTGCACGCTTTTTTTAATATGGCAAAAAAGACTTGTAATATATTAATAATCATATTGTTAGCCTTCGTGACGAATGCGTATGCAACGGATTCTCGCGGAGTGCTTTCATACGATTTGCAAAAAGTGTGCTTGTCGATGGACACTTCAAAGCCTGTGACCAAAAAAGACTCCACAAAACCCGCCAAGAAGAAAACCATCACCCGTGTGCGCGACAAACGTGTCACGTTCGAGACTTTCGACCAGAACTACGAACGTGCTCTGAAATATTACAACAACAAGCAATGGCTCTCCGCCGCCGGTCTTTTCGAAGAACTTTACCCGCTTTCTCTCGGTACGCCCCGTGCCGACACGATCCTCTACCTTTTTGCCGACTCCTACTACCAGAACGGCGACTACAACATGGCCGCTTTCCACTTCCGCGACTACGTGCGCCGTTACCCCAACGCAGACCGCACGGAAGACGCTTTCTTCCGTTGCATTCAGGCTGTCTATAAAACAAGTCCCGAATACTACCTTGACCAATCGAACACCGAATATGCCATCGAGCAGATCAAAGCATTCCTGCAGGCTTATCCCGACAACAAACATGTGGAGGAATGCAATGTGATGCTGGATGACTTGCGGCTGAAATTAGCCCGCAAAGAACTGGAAATCATGAAATTATACTACAACACAGACCATTACGAAGCGTGTCAGATTGCTGCCAAGAACTTCTTCAACAAATACGCCTATTCCCCGCTCATGCCTGAAGCAGGCTACTATCTGGTACTGAACAACTACGAATACGCCAAGCGCAGTACCGAACGTAAAAAACCTGAACGTCTCAAGACCTGTCTCGAATCCTGCCAAAGAATGCTGCTCCATCATCCTGACTGCAGCTACATCAAGGATGTCGAGAAAATCATGCTGGACGTCACCAATCAACTGAAAAAATACAATCAAAAATCAAACAATAAATCTTAGTAATGAAAGCTTTAGAATACAAAAAGTTGAAAATCGACCTGTTTGCCAAGACCAAAGACATCCGCAAATACGACAAAGATACGGGCAACTTCTACAAGAGCATCGTCATCATGTCGAAACGCGCCGACCAAATCGCAGCGGAACTGAAGCAAGAGTTTCAGGAGAATTCCCACCTCTCCGCTCCGCAAGAGCGTTCTGGCGAGGAGATTTACGAAAACCGCGAACAGATCGAACTTTCAAAGATGTACGAGCAGCTGCCCAAGCCGACCCAGCTCGCACTCTACGAGTTTGAAAACGACCTGATCTATTTCAACGACGTCGACGAAAAATAATTCACTGGAATGGGCAAACACATTGTCATAGGCATCACCGGAGGCATCGCGGCTTACAAGACCATGTACCTCATCCGGCTGTTCAAGAAGAACGGCTACGAGGTGCGCGTGACCGCCACGGCGAACGCCTTGCAGTTTGTGACCCCGCTCACCATCGAGACGCTGTCTCAGAACAAGTTATACACTGACATGTTCGACTGCCACCGCACGCTGGAGGTCGAACATATCAGTATGGCGGAATGGGCCGACGCGCTGGTCGTAGCCCCGGCAACCGCCAACTCCATCGCGAAATTCGCGCACGGCATTGCCGACGACGCACTCTCCACCCTCTTCCTTGCGGTGAAAAAGCCGGTGTTTATCGCACCTGCAATGAACAGCAACATGTTTGAGAGTGCTGTCGTTCAAGAGAACATCGCCATCCTCAAAGAAAGAGGCTGCCAGATACTGCTTCCCAACGAGGGCTTCTTGGCTTGCGGCACCACTGGCAACGGCCGTATGGAGGAGCCGGAGGAGATTTTCGACGCGGTGGACGAATTCCTGACGGCAGACCACACCCTTGAAGGCAAAAGAGTGATGATCACCGCAGGTCCCACCTACGAACCCATCGATCCCGTGCGGTTCATCGGCAACCACTCTTCCGGACTCATGGGCTTCTGCCTCGCAGAAGCGGCTGCACGCAAAGGCGCTGTCGTGTCGTTGGTCACCGGACCTTCCAACTGCACCGCCCGCCATCGCAACATCCAACGCTACGACGTGAAAACCGCCGAGGAGATGTATCAGCAATGCATGCAACTGGTGGACGATCAAGACATCATCATTATGTCGGCAGCGGTGGCCGATTTCACACCCGCAACCGTCGCGCCCGAAAAGATCAAGAAAGAGATGTCCCAACTCTCCATTGACTTGGTGAAGACGAAAGACATTCTTGCCTCCGTCGGGAAAATCAAACGCGACAACCAACTGCTCATTGGCTTTGCTTTGGAGACGGAAAACGAGGTCGAAAATGCTAAGAAAAAACTGCATAATAAAAACGCCGACCTCATCGTTCTTAACTCTTTGCGAACCGCTGGCGCAGGCTTCCGCACCGCCACCAACCAGGTGACGATTTTCGGTAAAGACGGCCGCGAGTTCGCCAGTGAATTGAAAAGTAAACAAGAAATCGCCCAGGAAATATTACAAACGGCGCTGAAATATATTCAACAATAAGAAAAAAACAACTATGAAACGCATTTTCGGACTTATCATCGTCATGCTGATCTCCTTTGGCTCACTGAAGGCTCAAGACTTCCAATGCGCCATCTCCATTAACGCCACCCAAATCTCAAACACGGGCAATCAGCAGCGATACAACGAGTTAAGACAGAAACTGTACTCCTTTATCCACGAACGGAAATGGTGTCAGTATAACCTGAAACAGAATGAACGCATCGAATGTTCCATCACCATCAACTTGACCAAAGCCTCCGGTGACGAATATGAAGGTACCGCCACCATAGTTTTGCAACGCCCTGTCTACAAGGCCAGTTACAAGACTACGTTGATGAGTTTTCAGGACAAGAAGGTGAAATTCAAATATGCAGACGGCGACCCGCTGGAGTATGACGAAAACTCCAATCTTTCGGAAATCACCTCTCTGATTGCCTATTACCTGAATCTTTTCATTGCCGTTGAGCTGGACTCCTTCTCCCCAAACGGCGGTTCTCCCTATTTCAGCAAGTGCCAAAACATTGTAAACCAAAATCTTAGAGATGTCGGTTGGAGTGTGGCGGAAAGCGGACAAAACAACCGTTATTGGATTACGGAGAATTTCACCAACGGCACCTACAGCAAGATTCACGATTTCTACTATCAATACCACCGTCTGGGTCTGGATGTGATGTACGAGACCCCGGATGCCGGCCGCGCTGTCATTCTGGAAAGTCTCAAACTGCTGCAGCAAGTCAACGCCCAAAAATCCAATCTGGCCGTTGTCCGCATCATTTTGAATACAAAAAAGGACGAAATCATCAATATCTTCAAGGAAGGAATGCCGTCTGAGAAGACGCAGGTAATCAACATCATGAAGCAGATCGACCCGACCAACGCTTCTGCGTATGATGCCATCAACACCGCATCTAAATAACAGCAATGCTAACTTCCCTGCAAATAGAGAACTATGCGATTATCCGGTCTTTAGAAATCCCATTTCAGCAAGGCTTGATCGTGATTACCGGCGAAACGGGTGCCGGCAAATCTATCCTTATGGGTGCTCTTTCCCTTATTCTCGGGAATCGCGTTGACACGGACGTTCTCTTCGACAAATCCAGAAAATGCATTGTGGAGGCCACCTTCAATGTTTCCGACCTTGACCTCCGTCCACTTTTCCAGCAATACGATCTTGATTACCAAGACGACACTATCATCCGTCGGGAGATCAACGAACATGGGAAGTCGAGAGCCTTCATCAACGACACGCCTGTGACGCTCGCCGTGTTGAAAGCCGTCTCTTCCCTGCTTGTGGACATCCACTCCCAGCACCAGACCCTGATGCTGCAAAATGTCGGTTTCCGGATTAAGCTGATCGACCAGTTCGCGCAAAACCAGCAACTTTACACCCAATACCAACAGGCACTGGAGACATGGCGGAAACAGAAGAAAGCGCTGGAACAGCTGCGCGAGAAATGCGCTGAGGCCAACCGCCGCTACGACTTCAATCGCTACACGGTGGATGAGTTGGAAGCTGCTGCGCTAGACCCTGATGAGCAGGCACGAATCGAGCAGCAAATCAACGAGTTGACACATGCAGAGTCGATAAAGTCGCACCTATACAATGCCACGGCGCTACTTTCGGAACAGGAGGGTGACAATATATTATATATGTTGAAAACTGTCCGCGAAGAGTGTCGTTCCCTCTCCAGCATGGGTGGAGAATACGACCATTATCTACAACGGCTGGACAATCTGCTGGCAGAAGCGCAGGATTTGTCATACGAGATGTCAAAGAAAAACGACAACATCGAGATCAATCCTGAGCTGCTGAACCAACTTAACGAACGACTCGATCTGCTCTTCTCCCTGCAGAACAAATACCACGTGAACGACAACGCCGGACTGATTGAGCTACTGAACCAGCTACATCAGGAACTGGAAGAGTATACTGACAATAAAGAAGGGCTGAAAGAGCTGGAGAGAGCTGTAAGTGATTGCGAAAAAGAGACCAGGGAGTTGGCCCAAAAGCTGACGGAAACGCGCCGGAACGCGATTCCGCAGTTGACTCGTGCCATGGAAGAGCGACTCTCCATGCTCGGCATGAAAGGCAGTCGCTTCGAAGTGCAACTGGACACCACGGACGAGTTGCGCGACAACGGAGCCGACACAGCCACGTTCCTCTTCTCCGCCAACGCCGGCATCGCGCCCGCTGACATCGCTAAAATCGCATCCGGCGGTGAAATGTCGCGTATCATGCTCTGTCTCAAGTCCATCATCACCGACACCATGTACCTGCCCACCATCATCTTCGATGAGATTGACACGGGCATCTCTGGGGAGACCGCTTCGAAAGTGGGGCAGATGATGCAGCTGCTGGCCACCAACCATCAGGTGATTGCCATCACGCATCTGCCGCAAATCGCGGCCTGCGGAAACCAACATCTTCTCGTCCACAAACAGTCCACCGACACGCAAACATTCACCAATATCAAGATATTAAGCACGCAAGAACGCGAACAGGTCATCGCCACAATGATGAGCGGCGAAAGTTGCTCTGAATCTGCCATGAATACCGCTCGCGAAATGCTACAATCCACACAAAAGAAAAAATAACCAATCATATACCGTATGAAAAAGACAATTCTTGTCCTCGCAGCCGTTATCATTTGCTTCTCAGGGTACACGCAAAACCGCCGCCCTACCCCAGAAAGGAAATTCATCTATATGACTTCCTTCGGGTATGCAACTGGCTTGGGACAAATTGAACTGGAAAACAAGACCGTTCAGAACAGGAATTTCAATGTTTCAGTAAACCAATTGCTTGGTTATCAGTTCAATCCCTATTTCCAAATGGGATTAGGAGCAGGCTTCGACATCTGGAAGCACACCGCCTTCATTCCTGTATATCTGAATCTGACGGTGAATTTCACCGACACTAAGATCGAACCGCTGTTCTACCTCAACTTGGGTTACAGCTTCAAATGGTATGTCTCTTCCGTGCCGGAGCCGATGGACAGAGTAGTGCACGGCACTAAGAGCGGTCCCACCGGCGAATCAGGCATTGGTATGCGCATCAACCTTAACGAGAAGCTCTCCATCGTGCTGGCAGCCTGCTACAAAGCCCAATACACTGACATCCGCTACACCATCCTCAAGCCCGACGAACAGGACCATTCCGCCTTCTCTACCAACTCCCGCAAAGACGTGCTGTATCATTTCGCAGGCGTCCGCCTCGGATTCCAGTTTTAATTAGTAATGAGTAATTTGTAATTAGTATGGGTGTTATGAGTAAACAAGAAGAAATTACATATACAGCAGCCTTTGAAGAACTCAAAGAGATCGTGGATCAGCTGGAGAACGACAACATCAGCGTGGATGAGCTGACCGAGAAGATGAAGCGCGCTACGGTGCTGATGAAAATTTGCCGTGACAAACTGACCAAAACCGAAGAAGAAGTCAACAAAACCATCGCCGAACTGTCGTAAATGTCCACTTTTGAGCTGATAGACCCCGAAATCGAAGCCTACTGCGAATCGCACACTACTGCCGAATCGGAGTTGCTTCACCGTCTATACCGCCAAACACACCTGCAGACCATCAATCCACGGATGGCGTCAGGTCAACTGCAAGGACAATTCCTTTCACTGATTTCCAAAATGTTACGTCCACGCAAGGTGCTCGAAATCGGCACATTCACGGGCTATTCCGCTATTTGTCTGGCCGAAGGACTTGCCGACAACGGCGAACTGCACACCATCGAAATCAACGAGGAATACGAAGACCGCATTCGCGAGTATTTCGCGCAAAGTCCCGACCGCGACAAAATCAAACTGCACATCGGCGATGCGAAAGCCATCGTGCCCTCGCTCCAAGCACCATGGGATTTGGTCTTCATCGATGCGGAGAAAACCGACTACCAAGAGTATTACGACATCGTCTTACCATTGGTGCGTAAAGGCGGTTTCGTTCTGATTGACAACACTTTATGGAATAGCAAAGTAATCCATGAGGTGCAGCACAACGACAAAGACACGCAAGCGATATTGGCATTCAACGACATGGTACAGCAGGACAATCGTGTACGCAATCTGCTGTTGCCCTTCCGCGACGGCATCATGATCATAGAGAAATTACAATGATGAGAATAGACATATTGACCCTTTTTCCGGAGATGTTTCCCGGTGTTTTCGGCAGTTCGATTTTGAAACGCGCCGTGGAAAAGCAGTATTTGGAGCTTCATGTGCATGACATCCGTGCGTACACCTACGACAAGCACCACCGCGCCGACGACTACCCGTTCGGGGGCGGTGCTGGCATGGTGATGATGGTTGAGCCGATTGCCCGCTGTATCGAACAGCTGCAAAGCGAACGAGAATACGACGGCATCTTCCTGATGGCGCCCGACGGTGGCACCTTCAACCAGCAGAAAGCCAACGAGCTGTCACTGCGTAAAAACATCATCCTGCTGTGCGGACATTACAAGGGTGTGGACGAACGCGTACGCGAACTCTACATCACCGAGGACATCAGCATTGGTGATTACGTGCTGTCAGGCGGCGAACTGGCGGCCATGGTCATCACCGATGCCATTGCCCGCGTGATTCCCGGAGTCATCAGCGACGGTGCCTCCGCCCTCTCCGACTCTTTCCAAGACAACCTGCTCTCTGCTCCGGTCTATACTCGTCCCGCCGACTTCCGAGGCCACCGCGTTCCCGACGTTCTGCTCTCCGGAAACCAAAAATTGATTGATGAATGGCGTTACAATCAACAACTTACACGAACCCAAGAACGCCGTCCCGACCTTCTGAGCCATGAATAATTTCCGTGACTATTGCCAATCGCTGCGCACTCCCGATGCGTTTTTCAACATCAGCTATGTCATTATGATGTTCATGATGGCGACGCTCCCTATCACCATCTTTTTCATGTGGCCCGTCGCAATCATACTGATGCTGCTGTGGATATGCCAATGGAACTGGCGCGAGAAGTGGGAGAACTTCAAAGCCAACGATGGCATCCCTTACGGACTATTTCTACTCAGCGTTTTCTTGATACCCGTTTTTGGATTTATTAACTCTACAAACATGCCCATTGCATGGCGCGCCTTCGAATGTCACCTGTGGTTTCTTTTTGCCCCGCTGATCTTCCTTACCACCTCTCCGAAACTCTGGTCTAAACGACATATTAACACCTTGCTGATACTCTTTTCCATCAGCGAAATCGCCTTCCTGACCTTCCTTTTCATTCATGGCATCTACAAAACATGGCAGACTGGCGACTACATCCACATGTACAACGACCTTTTCTGCTACAACCGTCATCACGCCTATGTCGCCCTCTACGCCAACTTCGTCTATCTGCTCATCTTCCATTATCTCATCGAAAACAGCGAACGAATCTCCAGGAACCGGAAAATTCTCCTTTATGCATTAGAAGTCTTCCTCGCAGTCGGCGTCTTTTGCGCATACTCGCGGGCCGGCATCCTCACCTTCTTGTTCATGCACATCGTATGGAGTATTTACGCCATTTACCGCAAACCTGCCCGCTGGAAATTCATCATAGCACTGATTATCATTTTGTTCACACTATTTGCAGGGCTCATTGTGACCTCGCCCAGCAACCGTTTCACCGAATTCAGCTGGACATTCCATCGTCACGAGGACAACAAGGCCCCTGACGCCCGCCTCATCATCTGGCAGGCGGCATGGGACGGTGCTGTTGAAAACCTCCCGTGGGGCGTGGGCACCGGCGACGGCAACGACGTAGTTGTGGAAAAATACCACGAAAACGGACATTGGAAGAGCAGAAATCACTCCTATAACGCTCACAACCAGTTCCTTTTCGCACTGCTCACCAACGGCATCCCCGGACTCATCATCATTCTGCTCTACTTCTACGCACCGTTAGGATTGGCTATCAAGTACCGCGACATGTTGTTGCTTTCCCTATTCCTACTCATGACTTGCAACTGTCTGGTGGAATGCATGTTCGACCGTCGCGCCGGAGTGGATTTCTTCGCCATCATGATCCCGCTGATGCTCTTAAGATGCAAAACCCGTTCAATGTATAATGTACAATGTACAAACCGCAAACCGTAATTCCAATGACACAAAAAACACTAACCTCTCTACTTCTGCTTTTCACAATTTTTAACCTCTTTGCGCAGGAAAAAGAGACTTACTTATATGCCCAAAAAGACACTTCCAAACTCTATATGGATGTCTATATACCCCAAGTGCAGAACGACCGACAGGCATGCCTGATTTTTGCTTTCGGCGGTGGTTTCATCGGCGGCAAAAGAGACGACAAGCAAGTTCAACAGATAAAGCAATATTACACTGACAAAGGATATGTCGTCATCGCCATCGACTACCGCTTGGGCATGCGCGGGAAGACGAAAGGCTCGGCCATCGCCAGCGTGAAACAGTTCCAAACGGCGATTGATATGGCAGCAGAGGACATGATCTCTGCACTCGACTACACTCTGAAGAACCTCTTGACGACGAAAAAGTTCACCATCAACCCGAAGCACATCATCCTGATGGGCAGCAGCGCAGGTGCCATCACCGTGTTGCAAACCGACTATGCCCTCTGCAACGGATACCTTAACAGCAACATCCTACCTGACAGTTTCCGTTTGGCAAGCGTAATCTCCTATTCGGGCGCCATCTTTTCCACCCATGGCAGACCAAAATACAAGTTGCACGAGCCTGCTCCTACGCTTTTCTGTCACGGCGACAAAGACAAACTGGTGATTTACAACAACACTCAATTCTTCAACATTGGTCTCTTCGGTTCCAGCGCCATCGCCAAACAGTTCAAGAAAAAGGGTTACGGCTATCATATCCGCCGCTATACCGGTCTCGGACACCAGGTGGCTACGATTTACAATGACGAATTTCCCGTCATCGACGACTTCCTCAACACTGTTGTCTTCGGCTGTCCGAAAACCCAAATCGATGAAACCTACTACAACCCGAGCATCGAACCCAAATGGATGAATTTGCGCGTTCGCGATTTAAAGAAATATGACAAATAAAACGTAGGGCTGCCACAATGTGACAGCCCTACATCATTCCATTACTAATTTCTAATTATCTAACCAAAGTCACCGTACCCGTGTACTCCTTGTCTTCCGCATTCAGGTTTACAAGACGGATCAGGTAGATGTACACACCTTCGGGACACATTTGTCCGTATTTGTTGCGGCCGTCCCAATAATCGTAAGGATTCAGGGTGGAGAAAATCAACATGCCGGAGCGGTCGAAAATCTGCATCTGGTAATTGTCGGGATCCACGCCCTGACCTTTCGGAGCAAAAGTCTCGTTAACACCATCGCCATCAGGCGTGAATGCATTGGGGATGTAAAAGAAGTAGGGCACTTCTACCGAAACGCGAGCCTTTATGGAATCCACACAACCGAACGTATCCGTAGCGGTCAGTGAGATAGTGTAATATCCAGAATGGGTATAATCATGTGTCACTTCCTCCACATTTTCCAAAATATTGACATTGGAGAAAATATCCCCGAAGTTCCAAACCAAGTGATAATCACCGGAAGAGAGGCTCGTACAGGTCACTGTACCGACACCGTTTTCCACGTATATTTCAGTAGGTGAAGCCACGAAGGAGGGCACCGGCAGCGGCAATACTGTCACTGTGATATCATCCGTAACTTGACAGTTACCGATCATGGTGGCGGTCACCGTATAGGTGGTGGTCACCTGCGGGGAAACCGTGATGGAGGAGGTATTTTGGCCACTGCTCCAATGGAACTCGTTGGATGAAGAGTGGGAAGCCGTCAGTGTGGTGGACTTGCCCAAACAGATGGTGTCGACACCCGAAATGACAGGCAGTTCCAGTTCCGTAACCAGCACTGTCACAGAGTCGCACTTGGTACAACCGTTGTCAAAGGTAACCGTCACTAAATAGGTGGTCGTCTCAGACGGGGAAACGACAGGAGTGGCAACCGTGTCACCGGAGCTCCAAGAGTAGCGCTCGGGGTGAATTTGCGGGTAATTCTGGAAATTCACACCCAAAGAAGCATTGTCATTCGGACAGATATAGTTGGTTCCTGTGCTGGTGGTGGCATCCACATCGGGAATCTCCACCTTGATGGTAACGGTGTCACGAAGAGTGAACGGATCGCCAATGGAATTCGTGTACTTATATTCGGCAATATATTTGGTCGTTTCCGAAGGGCTCACCATAATTCTTGTATTCTTCGCGTGTGCATCATAACTGATGATGTTTGCAGGAGAGACAGAATTGGCATACCACGTCAGCTCTGCATTTTCATCCAACGGAGTAATCGGGGTGAAACGCCAAGCCTCCTCGTCAGCCGTCCAACCAGTCATACCTCTGCCATTGGGAATTAAAATTTGGGAAGAGGTGTTGTTTTGCAAACCAATAATACCCTCATGGCGACTACTATTTGTGGAGGCACAACATGCTCTATGCTTCACATACACATCGATGATGTTCGTGCCTTCATAAATCACCATTTGGTAGGTATTGTAGTTGCTGGAACTGCTATGGTTGCCAAACAGACCGACATTCAAGTAGTTGAACACAAATGCGCGACACGGAGAGCTTCCAAGCACACCCACTCTGACCGCACCAGGAGTGTTGTAGCAATAAGAATTGTAATAATTACAGTCAATATCCTCATACACACCATAAATGCAATTTTTATAGTTGTACGGCACTGTCATACTTCCGCCGCCCATGGTCTGATTACCAGAAATACTCGTGGTATAGGGAGGTGAGGCGGGAGGATCACCGTATGCGTATGCACAAGAACCTGAGTGGTTATCCATGGCAATCAGGCCGTTAGTACCTGGCCACACGGTCGTGTACTGTTTTCCGAAGAAGATGAATGTAAACGGTAATTGGACCGCACTGAGCCAGTTATCATCGGAACTTGCATTAATACTGTTACCCTGATTGAATTCGAAAATATGGGATTCAAACGGAATGGATTTCACCGTATAGTCGTTGGTGTATTGTCCCGTGGCGATAATTTCCGCCGAAAGCAGCACAACCGGATTATTGCAATCAAAGTCAATTACATGCGGGTTTGGCACATCTGCGTAAGAACCACTTGGGACAATGGTGATACTCGGGCAGGCGCTACCGTCAGGACTATCGAAAAGTTCTGTAACACAAGAGATTTCGGCACGCCAACCTGCCTTGCTCACATCACCGGCAGCACCTACATAGACAAATGAGAGGGCATTGGTGCTGGAAAACAGCACCGGAGGCTTGTTACCCGTGGACGCGTCCAATGTGGAGGTACAGAACTGACCAATCAGACGCTTGTTGTTGTCGTAATAGAGACCGTCATACACCTTCAGCACACCATTGACAGCGAACTGGGTGAAGACACATTTGATATGCGATCCCGTAGGAGATGTAAACTGTGCAAATTGCGTTTCACCTTGGTTCTCGTTGTTGGAAGCGATATTGCCGTTCGGGCCGCCTGAATCATAGAAATAGGCGTTACAGGTGATATTGAAGACATCCTGTCCGAAAAGTCGGTTGCCTGGCAATGTGTCGAAGGCATAGACTTGCGCTACCCAACCACTCATTAAGCCCGGAATGTCCACATTATCAGAATGGAAGACAAAGGTCATGTTCTTTCCAGAAGCATAAAGTTCTCCAGGAGAGTTCACCAAATTGAATGCCCCAATCAGCGGTGCCGTGCAGGAGGGACCATCGTAAATCCACAATGTGTCGCCCTCTGACATCTCGAATTCTTCGAAATTGATATAGAGCACAGAATTGGTCATACTGATACGCAATGTCATCGTGTCACGCAAATTCTGAGCAAAATTGCCATCCGGATCCTGATTTTCTCCCATTTCCGTCGGTGTGCCACCTGGGTCATAGAAAAAACGGGGCGAATCGTCAATATCACTCACCAAGGGTGTAGACCCCATTATAATCGACTGACTAATAGCAACTTGTGTAATCAACAACAATGATAACAACAAGGGTAAACGCAAAATTTTCTTCATCTTATTCGTATAATTATATTCCCTTAACGAAATTCATCTCCGATTGTTACAAACTTTTTTCAACCTTGTATACAATATTATATAAAGCGCAAAAATACAAAAATTTTAAGAACGTGATTTTATTTCAAAAAAAGTGTATTTTTGCAGCCGCAAAACGGACGGGGTGTGGCGCAGTTGGTAGCGCGCTACGTTCGGGACGTAGAGGCCGGAAGTTCGAGTCTTCTCACCCCGACTAAAACATTGAAAAACACGGTATTCGCCGTGTTTTTTTCTTTTAAACCAAACTGTTGCCTATTGCCTTTTGCCTATTGCCTAAAAAATGTATCTTTGCCGCCTAATTCAAAAAATTATGACAAAACCCATTTTCTATATCGTCACCCTGACCGTCGCTTTTCTCGTGAGCGCCTGCACCCACACGGAGACCACCTACTATCCGGATGGAAAAACCCAGTCTGTCATACAATATAAAGGGAAAAAGGAGCATGGCAAGACTGTCTATTTTTTCCGAAACCCCAGCAACAGCGTAGAGATTGAGGTGGAGATGAAAAACGGAAAACGCAACGGCGAATTCCGCCGGTACTTCGAAAACGGACTGCTGGACACCTACTGCGTTTACGAAAACGACTCCATCGAAGGGCTGGAAATCATGTACATGGCCAATGGCTGCAAAAGTCAAGATTACACCTACGTGCACGGCAAAAAGTGCGGACCGCACCACGCTTACCACATAGATGGAAGCATCAAAATCGAGGGCGGATTCAACAACGACCTCTTCGACGGACCTTGGACCTACTACGACGAGCGCGGAGTGGTGGTGGGCGAAGGCACTTTCCATAATGGAGATGGAGAGGTTACATTCTACGACAAAAACGGGCAAAAAGCACGCACCACCCATTACAAACACAACCAAAAGGAGGGTGCAGAAACCTATTTCACCCCCTCTGGCGAAGTCTACCGCGAAATCATCTTCAAGGCTGACCGCATCCTCAGCGACAAAACCGACTCCACCCTGTTGAAATAATTCATGAGACATCTTCTCCCGATATTAGCCATCATCGTTCTGTGTATCAGCAGCATACACGGACAAGGGGGCCGCAAGATCCTCTATCGCGCGGACATGGGCTATTATGACGAGGAAGCTTACCCTGGTGCGCAACGCCTTATCGGAAATGTTAAGTTCAAGCAAGACAATGTGATAGGCTATTGCGACAGCGCATATCTCTATGAGGCAGACAATTACATTATCGCTTTCGGCAATCCCGTGCGGTTTGTCATCAGCGACTCCATCCGACTGTTCGGACAGCGTGCCACCTACGACGGTAACATCCGACAAGCCTCCATCTCCGGCCTTGTTAGGCTCGAAAACGGCAAGTCCTACCTCCTGTCCGACAGCCTCTTTTACGATCTCAACATCGACTGCGGTTTTTATGTCACTGGCGGTCAAATCTTTAACGAAGCCGATACGCTCACCAGCCAAATCGGCAAATACTACACGAACACCGACGATGCCTACCTCCACCAAAATGTGCTACTCCGCAGTAGCAGCTACCAAATGGACTGTGACTCACTGCGTTACAACGCCGCCTCCAAAATTGCCTATTTCATCTCGCCCACACACCTCGTCAACGAAGAGAACACCATCTTCACCGACCGCGGCCTCTACAACACCGAAGCCGACGTCTCCATCCTCTACGGCAACGTGCAGCTTTTGGGCGAAAAACAGCAGCTTTTCGCCGACAGCATCTATTATGACCAGACGCTGAAATACGGAAAAGCTTGGAACAATGCCCGTTTCGTGGACACCGTCAACCACTTCATCGTGATGGGGAACTACCTTGAGCACCATGAGAAAGGCGGCACCTCCATCGCCACCGACAGCAACCTGCTTATCTACATCGACGAGAATCACGACTCCTTGTACCTCCATTGCGACACGTTGAAAGTGGATTTCGACACGGCCTCAAACCCCACGTTGTTCCGCGCCTATTTCCACACCAAATTCAAGCACAAAGACCTGCAGGGTGCTTGTGACTCAATAGTTTACAATGTGGAAGACTCCTTATTGGTGATGTATTACAACCCCGTGTGCTGGACCGACAACTACCAACTCTCTGGCGATACGGTGCGGTTCACCATCCTCGACTCCATCCATTCCACCATCGAATTGTGCAAGTCGGGATTTATTGTCGGCAGTCTATTCGAAGATACGGAATTCAACCAAATCAAAGGGCTGAATATCAAAGGGTTCCTAGAAGACAAAAACCTGCAACGGGTAGACATCGTAGGCAACGCCGAGTGCGTCTACTACATCCAAGAGGAGGACAGCACATTGATTGGCATCAACACCTCCATCACCAGCGAAATGCGTATCTACCTCGACAGCAACCACATACAACAAATCCGCTACTTCGACGCCCCCAACGGACAAGTCTACCCAGATGAAAAGATGGAAGACAAAAACCGTAAACTCCTCGGCTTCCGCTGGCTCGACCTCTACCGTCCCCGCAAGCCGGAAGATCTTTACGTAAACCCCATCCCGCGAGAAGATTGAAAGAAACTCCCGAACATATTAAACTGATTCTCAAAACCTTGCCCGAGAAACCCGGCGTATATCGCTTCTACGACGACAAGGGCGTGGTCATCTATGTCGGGAAGGCAAAACGGCTGAAACGTCGCGTCTCCTCCTACTTCAACAAAGATCACGACTCCGCGAAAGTGCGGATGCTGGTAACGAAAATCCGTGACATCCAGACCGTTGTGGTGGATTCCGAGTGGGACGCTTTGTTGCTGGAAAACAGCATGATCAAGCAGTTTAAGCCGAAGTACAACATCATGTTGAAAGACGACAAGACCTACCCGTGGATCGCAGTGACTAAGGAGACTTTTCCGCGGATATTCTCCACACGCCGTCCGGAACCTGCCAAGATGCAACTCTTCGGACCCTACTCCTCTGTGCGGCAGATGAACGTGCTGCTTGACCTCCTCAACGAGATGTTTCCGTTGCGTAACTGCAAGATACTGAGGAACAACGACCGTCCCTGCATGCAGTACCAGATCAAGAAGTGCGCCGCACCCTGCTGTGGACTCATCTCGGCGGAGAAGTACCAATCGAACATCGACAAGGCCGTCCAAATCATCAAGGGCAACCGTAAGGAGGTGATTCGGCAGCTGCGCGAGGAGATGATGCAATACGCCGACGAGCTGAAATTCGAACAGGCCGGCGAGGTGAAGCGCAAAATCGAGGCATTGGAAAACTTCATCGGCAAGTCTGTGGTGGTGAACCCGTCGCTGACCAACATGGACGTTTTCGGGATGGAAGAAGAGGACAACTGCGCCTATATCAGCTTCTTGCGCGTGGTGGACGGTGCAGTGGTGCAGGCGCACACCTTAGAAATCGACAACCGTTTGGAAATGTCGCGCGAAGACACACTCTGGGCCGGCATCCTCGAAATCCAAGAGCGGCTGGGCAGCCTCTCCCCCACTCTGTTGGTACCCTTCGCACCCGCACTCGCGCCCGAAGGCTGGGATCTGCAAGTGCCTCAGCGCGGCGACAAGCGCAAGCTGCTCGAACTGGCCACCCATAACGCCCACTTTTATATGTTGGAGAAGAAAAAGCGGCAGGATCTGGTGGATCCCGACCGCCGCAACCAGCGGGTGCTTCTCGCATTGCAAGAAGCCCTCGGCATGAAGACGCTGCCGCGCCGCATCGAGTGTTTCGACAACTCCAACACGCAGGGCGAGGAACCTGTGGCCGCCATGAGCTGCTTCATCGACGGCAAACCCGCCAAGAGCGAATACCGCCACTTCAATATCAAAACTGTGGTCGGCGCTGACGACTTCGCTTCCATGGAGGAGGTCATCTACCGTCGCTACCACCGACTGTTGGAAGAGAACAAACCGCTGCCCGACCTCGTGGTTATCGACGGCGGCAAAGGACAGTTGCACGCCGCCTGGAACGCCATCATCGCCCTCCACATCGAGGACCGACTGATGATGGTGGGCATCGCCAAGCGACTGGAGGACATCTACAAGGTAGGCGACGACCTGCCCGTCTACATTGACAAACGCTCCGAAGCGCAAAAACTGCTGCAACACGTGCGCGACGAGGTACACCGTTTCGGTATCACGCACCACCGCAAACGCCGCAGCAAAACGAGTATCGCCTCTATTTTAGACGATGCCCCAGGTATCGGCAAAGTATTGAAGACCAAACTGTTGAAAGAATTCAAAAGCGTGGCGAAAATCACCTCAGCTTCTGAAGCGGAACTTGCAGAAGTCATCGGTCCGAAGAAGGCCGCGGACTTGAAAGCATACTTGAATAATTCCCAAAAACCGTCTCTTAGCTGACGTCACCTCACGACAGCTTCACGATTTCATCGTAAATCAGGTCAATCGCATTAGGCAGAGCGAACTGCTTGATGTTGTTGGCTAATGTCTCCATACGATGTGGATCATTCACTAATTGCAACAGCGTGGGTATCAGCTTCTCCTTCGCCTCTTTATCCGGAATGAGCAGCGCGGCATCCTTCGTGGAAAGGGCTTTGGCATTGAAGGTCTGATGGTCTTCGGCGGCGTATGGGAACGGTACGAGAATAGTGGGCACTCCCACGATGGCCAGCTCTGCCAACGCAAGTGCACCCGCACGTGAAATGATGACATCGGCCATGCTGTAAGCGTCGTTCATGTTCTTGATAAACGGCACGATATGGATGTATTCGTCTTGCTGTTTCAGCAGTTCGGGGTCAATGTTTTTGTAGAACTGCTCGCCAGTTTGCCACAGCAGCTGCAAATCCGCCTTTCGGAACTCATCGAGATGAGCAGCCATGGTTTGGTTGAGGGTGCGCGCACCGAGGCTACCACCGACCACCAACACGGTCTTTTTCTCTGGATTAAGGTTAAAATATTCGTAGGCGCTGGCCTTCTTGCGCTCCAGCTGCAGAATCTCTTTGCGAATAGGGTTACCCGTTTTGATGATCTTCTCCGGCGGGAAAAACTTTTCGAGTCCGTCGTATGCCACGCAGATGGCTTTGGCGTTCTTGGCTAACATCTTGTTGGTGACGCCAGGATAGGAATTCTGCTCCTGCAAAAGGGTAGGAATACCGAGCTGGGAGGCAGCCTTCAAAGCGGGACCGCTGGCGAAACCGCCGACCCCGATAGCCAAATCGGGCTTGAACTCGCGCATGATCTTCTTGGCCTTGGCCATGGCCTTCAGCATCACCATCGGCAGACGCAGATTGCACATCATCCCGTTGAGCGACTTCTCGCGACTGATGCCGTAAATCTCCAGTCCCTCAATGGGATAGCCAGCCTCGGGTACGCGCCGCATCTCCATTTTGTCGCTCGCTCCGATGAAGAGGATTTTCGCCTCGGGATTCTCACTTTTGATTTTGTTGGCAATGGCCAATGCGGGGAAAATGTGTCCGCCGGTGCCGCCGCCGCTGATGATGTATCGCTTTTCCATAATGGTTAGGTTTTGTCCCGCAAAAATACAATTTTTTACTTTCGCCTACTCTATCGCCTTTTTGTAACAACGACGTCGGGAAATCACCTCAGCATCATACTTTTGCCAGATGCGGGCGGCAATGTTGTTTTCCAATTGCTGTGAGGTGTAGGCGTATTCGAAGCCGTGGCGCAGGAATGCTTCGTGCAGCTGCTTGTGGTAGATTGCGTGAATGCCCGTGTGTACGTATTGCGGCAGCACGCCCGTAAGCAGCATATCGACATTTTTGTTGTGGTTCAAGGCATGCAACAGATGAAACACACCAAAAGGCCACAACTTGCCGTTCGCCTTTCTAAATGCCTGATTCAATGACGGTAAACTCATGGCTATGCCAACCAATTGTCCGTTTTCATCCTCCAAAAACGACATCAGATCAAGCACCCCCATGGCCAGATACTCGTCAATGACCCATGTCATCTCCTCATGCGTGAGCGGGATGAAGTTGAAGATATCGTGATAGCTTTCGTTGAGCACTTCAAGGAAGCCGTAGCCATCGCGACGCAGCTGTTCTTTGTCTTTGATTTCGCGCAGTCGCACGTGGTGCTTTTTCGCCAAGAGGTCGGCCATACGCGAAATGCGTTCCGAAACGGGTGTCACCTTCACGCGATACTGAAGGTAGTCCACCTCCTTCTCGAATCCCATAAGATCCATGTATGCAGGATAATACGGATAGTTATAATCCGCTCCCATAGAGGTGATGTGGTCGAAGCCCTCCACCTGCATGGCCTGTTTCTCCATGTTGGAGAAGCGCGAAGGACCGCAAATTTCCGTCATGCCCTGCGATCTGCCCCACTCTTCGACGGTCTGCATGAGCATTTTCGCCACTTCAGGATCTTCCACCATGTCGAACCAAGCGAAGCGGACGCGTTTTTTCTCCTTCAACTCGTTGTAGCGCCGATTGATAAGACCGCCGATGCGACCGACAACTTCACCGTTGCGGAGGGCGAGCCACAACCGCAGCTCGCAAAACGCCAGCGCGGGGTGGCAAGTCAGCTGCTTCTCCTCGCCGCTGTCCAATGCAGGCACAAAAAAAGGGCAATTTCGATACAACTTCCTTGGGAACTGGATAAACTGCCGCAGCTCCTTTTTGCTTTTAACTTCCTTAATTTCTATTCCCGGCACCATCAATGGAAATTTCAATCAACATGCAAAAATAGTAATTTTATTTTGTATTTTTGCCCCCATAATTATTCACCAACAAAAATTTAACATAATGGGATACATTAAAGATTTAAAAGACCAAGCGTTAGCAACGCTGAAAGGCAAATGGGGCTCTTTTGTAGGAATTACATTCATTTACATGCTGCTGTATGGTATTGCATGTTGTCTGATGCTATATGGCACTGTTTTCGGAGGCAGTTCATTCAAAACTCTGGCAATTGTCTTCACCATTATCGGGGCAATCGTCTCTATTTTGTTCATTCCGATCCAATACGGCTACTATATTGCGCATTTGAATTCTTCGCGTCAGGATTTGCCTGCCGACATCGGGGATCTGTTCATCGGCTACAAACGTTTTTGGCATGTCATTGGCACATACCTGCTGATGATGGTCGTTTTCATGGTGGCGGCCATCCCGCTCATCATTATGGGTGTCCTTTCTGCTGTTTATGCAAATACCACAGCAGGCTTGATCATTCAGGGTGTGTTGTTCTTCTTTGAGATTCCAGTCATCATTCTTGCGCTGGCATATAGCATGGTGACCTTCATCCTCTATGACGATGAAGAATTGAGCGCGAAAGAGATTCTCACCAAGAGCCGCATGATGATGAGAGATCACAAAGGGGAACTCTTCTTGCTCATGCTTAGTTTCATCGGTTGGATGTTTCTTTGTGTCTTCACGTTCGGCATTGGTATGTTTTGGCTGATGCCTTACATGCAGATGACCATTACCAAATTCTACGAACAGATTCGCGCTGAACACGAAAATGTTGGCGAAGAAAACGAGCCTGTCGTGATGAACGAACCTGTTGAAGAAGCAGCTCCCGTCGAGGATGCGGAATAAATAAGGATTAGGTATGGAATTGAGTGTTGTATGTCCGGTGTTCAATGAAGAGGCGGCGATAGATGCCTTTTATCAATCGTTGAGCCGGACGTTGGAGCAGCTGGGAATCTCTTACGAAATAGTCTTTGTGAATGACGGCAGTACGGACAATTCTCTGAACATTCTGCGCGAAAAGGCGGCTGCCGATGCGCATGTCAGGATTTTGAACTTCGCTCGCAACTTCGGACACGAGGCGGCCATGATCGCCGGTATCGACTACAGTCGCGGCGATGCCATCATCTGCATGGACAGCGACTTGCAGCATCCCACGGAGATGATTCCGCAGATGGTGCAACGTTGGAAAGAGGGGTTCGACATCATCAATATGGTGCGCACCCGCCGCGAGGACGACAAACCGCTGCATCGTTTCAATTCCGCTCTTTTCTACAAATTCGTAAACCTTGTCTCAGAAGTGAAAATTGCCGAAAACGCTTCTGATTTCTTCCTGATATCCAAACCGGTAGCTCAAGTGCTGAGGACAGACTACCGTGAGCGTACTCGCTTCCTCAGAGGGCTGATTCAGCTCGTGGGTTTCCGACGCACGACGTTAGAATATGTGGCAGCGCCGCGTGTGGCAGGCGAAAGCAAGTATTCGTTCTGGAAGTTGCTCAAACTCTCCTTCTCCGCCATCTCTTCAGCCTCCAAAATGCCGCTTCAAATCGGTATTTACGCCGGGCTGTTCTTTGTGCTGCTGAGTATCATTCTGATTATCTATTCGTTAGTGATGTGGATCCTAGACACACCCGTCTCGGGATACACTACCCTAATCGTCTTCATGAGCGCGTTTGCGGGCATCCAGCTGTTTGTCACCGGACTCATCGGATTGTATATCGGCTACATTTTCGATGAGGTGAAAGCCCGTCCTATCTATCTTGTCAAAGATGTGATCGACCATGAAGAATAGATTCCCCAAGCTGACTTTTGAGCAGGTAGTCCTCCTATTTCTGGTTCTACTCGTTACCGTCATCTCCCTGACTCCCTTTTTCAAAATCGGTTTCACCATTTCGGATGACCTCGAAAATTACATGACCTTTTTGAAAGGTGATTATTATCAGGATGCTTGGATTTATGCCAACTACTCCGGCCGTTTCTATTTCCTGATCACCAAACCGCTCTACTCGTTAGTCTATGCCATCGGCAATCCCATTTGGCTCAAAATGTTGCAATATGGATGTCTTCTGTTCGCCTACTTCTCGTTTACCTATCTGATACAGAAGCTTTTCCATTCAAAAATACTGAGCATCGCGCTGTTCGTGTTGCTGGTATGCTGCACTCCCGCAACGCCCTGTCTTCACATCCCGTTCATTGCCTACCCCTGTTTCTTTACGGTTAGTTTCGCCATCTTTTGCTGGGCGCTCATCCTGTTCGTGAAATATACGGAAACAAACCGCTATGCGCTGGTCATCTATTCAGCCATGCTCTGTTTTGTTTCCATGCTGTTTTATGAAAACTATTTGATCTTCGTTCTCCTTTTCGGAATGGCCATCCTGATACGGAATCTGTACAAATCCGGTATTCGTAAAACACTAAAAAACAAATCGTTATATAGCGAATTACTGCCGATTGCCATCGCGGCGATACTATATGTGACGCTCTATTTCCTATTCCGGCAATTTGTGGACAACCAATACGATGGAAGCAGTTTTGCCCACCCATTGAATTGGAAGAATTTCTTTGGGATTCTTAAACGCTGTACCCTCGCGGTAGCCCCATTGCACCAGTTTAAATTCGGTTTTGAGGTGATGAGCGTCAACTCCCTATCCGTAGTGGGCCATTTCCACAACTATCGTTTCATGCTCACGCATGCTTCGTTGGCCGCTTATATCAATGCTTTGGTAGTGAGCTTTTTATACGCCTATTTTCTGAAGAATTTCAACAACAAACTCTCTTGGAAAACGTTGGTTGTGGCGACTATCTCCGCCTTGATATTCACATTTTCCGCCCATCTGCTGATTGCAGTCTCCAGCAAGTACAATCTTGAGTGGGGTTGGTGGCTTGACGGATATGTCACCAGTTTCTACTCTTACTTCGGGCTGATGCTGGCCATGCTTCTGATTGGTTACGCCCTCTACAAATTGGTGTTCCGCATCAACTACGTGCGGATGGCAATGGGTGCTGTACTGGTCCTGTCGCTCTTTGGCATCGTGGTGATCAACTACGCTACCAACGAGCACATCTCCCACGAATGGGCCCGCAGCCAGCAACGTTTCACCATTTTGGACGAGATGATTGCAGACAATGCGTTTTCACAGATGAGTGAATCCGACATCCTCTATTGCCCCTCCATGTACCAGTCTGGACTTTGGGGAAACAGTCTGTTTGGCATTGATATCAACCGATTCAATGAATATATCTTTCTGAAATCCGGAAAGCAGCTTTCAGAGTGTTACGACATGCAGCAATTAAAGGATCTGTTGGCTCATGACAGCACTCGGCGTGTGGTGCTTTTGGACATGAAAGAGGGGCTGACACACAACGACATGCTCTTGACAATGGCCTCCGTCAAGCCGTCCAGCTGGGATTTCACATCGGAGAATCCTTTGTCCGAAGCTTTGTGTGACAGTGCGACATTATACTTCCTTTCCGCAAGCAAACGCTATCTGCTGATGCTGAACAGGTTGGATATGGATACCGTACCGGCATTGTTGGGCGGACAAGACACGGTTTGGCTGACCGGACAGTGGAATCGCATTCCGATTGCGTGCGCCTATTGGCAGCACAAACGCCCCGTTTCCGTGGTGCGCATCCAAAGTCCGGACATGAAAGCCTCAGATTTCTACATTTCGGATTTGTCGGAACGTTTTCCGGAAAGACACGAATTGGTCCAACCGTAGAGACGCGATTAATCGCGTCTCTACAGGGAGAACACCACCTTCACCGGCGCCTCCCATTCTCCCATCATCGCCTTGAACTTCTTCACGTTCTTTGCGGAAATGCCCTTTTGAGGCAGATTTAACTGCCGTGTGATTTTCACCGTCTGGCCGTCAACCTGCACATCGATCAGGAGTTTGGCGTTCTCGACGGTGATTTCTTTATGCATCGGTTTCGTCAGGCAGCGGACATTGGCGGGCAACTTGACCGTGTAGGCGTATTTCTCATCGGATTGCCTCGTGTTCACATTGTACTGGCGGTCGTTGTGAATGTTTACAGATTGGATCTGTGTGCCGTAGTTTCCGTCGTCGATGGTCAGTTCGTAGTACTTGCCGCTGAGTTGGGACACGTATGCTTTTGCTACGCTAATCTCCTGAGGCTGCAGTCTTTGCACCATTGGGGAATTACGGACATCCTTTTTTAAAACCACCACTTGCGGATTCTCCAAATCCTCTTTTTTTAAGGTGATGTCTGCAACCACATCCACCGTAACGGGAACATATTCCGACTCCCAAGTTTGCCCGTTATCCAAAACCAGATCTTCGTCAAGCATGGTCATATTAATTGCCAACTCATCCGTTTCGTTGGCGGAAATCTCGTAGTTTGAACCATTCACTTGGACAGAAACTAACGCTTCTGGATCGGTGAAGATCGAAAAACTAACAAAAGCCAAGTGAGCCTCATAACCTAAACTATTCAGCACACTTTTTAACAGAATATTCTTCTCTATCGGCAACGCACAGTTGCTCTCCCATACCTGTTGCGGTGAAGCAAACATATAGTTCAATACTTTAGCATCTAAATAGTTGGTGTGGATATTGTCGTGAATATAATCCCTAACATATAAAACCTTATCCATGTCGGTCATTTCTTCCGTGAGACGGCTGCGGAAGAAATCTGTAATCTTTTGGTTGTCAAACTTCTGCATAGCATTTTGCTGCATAATTTTACCTACAGGATAATTCTCATCTTGCAACGATGTAATGATAGTCAAAAATGCAATTTCGCTTGGTAAGATATATTCATCTGTCGGGTATTCCGGCAGGTCGGTGAAGGTAAAGACTGTTGTCTTCGGGTTTTGTTCAGCATTCGTTGTGTAGTGAAGGTTGTCCCCTTTCAAAACAAATGCTGCGGGCTTGTAATCCGGAGTAGTGACGCTGACCACATACTTCTCCACCGGCACCTCCTCCTGCAAATCGACCTTTTCCATCAGCTCCTGGAAGAAGAAGTTCTTGGAGCGGATGGTATAATCGAGAACGATAGTGGCATCGTATTCCAAGGCTGTATGCGTGACCACCATCGTGCGAATGCCGTTGAGGCGCTCGCATTTCGTGCAACTCTCCGGCAGCATCGGGTTGAAGGCGTTGGCGGGCGTCTCCACCTTGCTGCCATCCTTGCGGATGGTGTATGCCTCATTAATGATTAACTCCTGGAAATCAGGATTGTATGTAATGAACGTCTCCCCAAATTCATCGAAAGTCATTCGAGTGAATATCTGCAATTCCACACGCTTGCGAAATTCCGTGGAGCCATCGGCGTTTAATGTGTAGCTCTTGGAGACGAGCTTGTACACGGCGTCCTTTTCGGGGGCTTTGGCGAAAATGGTTGTTATGGCGCATATTGCCATGATCACGAATATGTATCTTTTCATATTTTTCTGTTTTTCTTTTTTTATCATCGGTTTACCCTTCCCCCACACTGCGCTCCTTCGTCGCTTATGTGGGGTTATTAGCACTTCGTGCGTCTTGCCTCTTCGAGGCTGCTTAAGGAAGCTGTTTTATATTACTACCCCGCCCTTCGGGCACCCCTTCTAAAAGAAGGGGAATTGGGGTCGCCCGCAACTGCTAATTACTAATTGCTAACTATTTCACGTAGACCACGGGATTATCGATGTAATACCGTTGCGATTGGACAGCGTTGCGGTAGGCCGGCCATTCGGAGGCCTCGTAGACGCGCTTGCCGAGGGAGATGTTCTCGGTGAAGGTCACCATGTTGTAACCGATGGTGTAACCGCCCTTGAACGAGATACTTGGCGTGACGAATTGCCGCGAATCGGGCGTACTCACGCGTGTGTAACCCGACGGCACCTTCATCGTTTCCGAAATGGCCACGTAACGTGAACATCCGTCCGTGAAAGGATAATCACGCTTTTCGAGACTCACATCGTAGTAGAGGTGGCGCATAACGAAGGTGTAGAAACCGTTGGCCAAGAACGGCGTAGCAATCACCTCTTTGTCCGTAACTACCGCATAATCAGGTATTTCAAACTGATAAGTAATCTTAACAGGCTGCTTGAGATAGTCGTCCTCACTGGTGTATTTCACCGATTTGATTTTCGCGTTGGGATACTCCCAATAGAGCATATTCTCTACATTCAGTTGCCACTCCGTGCGAAAACCGTCGAAGACATAGCGCACGGTCCGGTCAGACTGACGGTCGGCGGTGATGGTGACGGTGGCCTTCAACGTGCCGTTCTTCGTGACCTCGCTCTGCGCAGTCATGCGCACGTAATGGTTCTTCGGGTCGGAGACGGGCGTTAGACCCAACTTCGCACCGTTGGGAAGTCCCATAAGGTAGTTCTGCTGCTGCTCCGCACTGGACCACAACTCGCCTCTGACGCCCGGAACCCACGTAGGATCAAGCAGTTGATAGTTACCATTGCGACGTTGCACCACTGTAACACAGTGGTTGAATTGGTCAGCGGGGATGTCCTCGATACGCTCGCCAGCCATCGTCATGGCAGCGTATGCCTTGAAACCAGCTGCCCGCAACATGCCGATCAGCATGCCCGCTTTGTCTTTGCAGACGCCGCAGCGGTCGCGGAAGGTCATCTCGCACTTATGCAGCGTGTAACCTTCGCCCTCGCCCATCGAGATGCCGGAGTAGCGGATGTTGTCGGCAACCCAGTGCGTCAGGATGTCCAAACTGTCGTTCTCAGTCTTGGCAGGTTTCAGCAGCTCGTTGACCTTCTGCTGAATTTCCGGAGTGGCCTCGAAGCTACCGAAGTCCTCGTTCACACCATAAAACCACATCGACTTGGACTCCCAATTCTGCGCAGTCGTGACAATCAGTTTCGCCTGAATGTCGTTATTCGCCACGGTGTAACGCGGGGTTTTCAGCGGCATGATGTCCTTCATAGCGAAAGTGAAGATAGTGCGGTCACCGTCCGTTTGGGTTCTCACGACAAGATGACCGTTGTAAACATGGTACTGCAAATTCTTGTTTGTCAGCACACTGACCTGATACACCTTCTCCTTCACAGGCTGACTGCTCCAAAACGGAACGATGTCATAGAAGTGGCCACGCATGGGCGGGATGTACTTCGCATCGGGGTCCTCGCCCTGCAACAGCGCGTAGGAGTAGCCCTTCTTGTAGGTCAGGAACTCCACCTCATCGCCTATTTCGAGACGACCGAGGGCGACCATCTTCTGCCGCGCACCCCAGTAGATCATGTGGGCAGGTGCTGGATAGTCGCACACCATGAAGTCAGGGTGTTCCTCCGTACCGTCGTGACGGTAGATCACCACATCGCGGATTTCGCAGTAAGCCGACAGCGGATCGTAATCGACGATGACAGCGTTGTTGTCGCGGCAACCCGCGTCACTCAACACTCTGTATCGCTGATGGTTAACATAATGGCTAAGACCGTTCTCCTCCATGCGCACCGTCATGCTGTCATAGAGGGTCACCCGGTCGTAACCGGCGTAGGAGTCGCTCTCCTGCGCGTATGCCGCCATGCAAAGGCACAGCAGCGGGATGGTGAATAGTAGGGTTCTTATGTTCATAATGGGTCGTTTGTAACTGCTAACTACTAACTGCTAACTAAATAATGTCTTTTTCCTCAATCAAGTTGTTCAATATCGCATACACCGTCAGCGCCGCCACAGATTTGATTCCCGTCTTGCGAACGATGTTCTTGCGGTGGGTGATGACGGTGTGGACGGAGATGTTGAGAGTGTCGGCAATCTCGTTGTTTTTCAAACCTTTGGAAAGGCAGATGAGGACCTCTTTCTCTCGATCGGAGAGCGGGTCGGTGTCGGGTTCGTCGCTGTCCGATTGGAGGGTGTTGACCACCTGGTTGATGGTCGACTTCACCCGCTGCAGGTCGTCGTTGAGTTCGATGATGCCGGAGAACTGATGGAGCTGCTGGGATTCGAGGTAGGCGGTGACGAGGCCGATGAGGCGCAGCTCGGGGTAGTTGTCGAATTCGGCACGAAGGGTTGCGCGATGGGAATAATCGAACAGCAACGGATTGAGAATCAGGATGTCCGCATGCAACGCCGGAAGCCGGGAGAAGAGGGCGTTCAGGTTGTCCGTGGAGAAGACCACCTCCGAATCGGGCACATCGCGCAGGAGGCTGACAAGGCCGCTGCGCAACATCTGTGAGGGTTCTGCTATGGCGATCTTAATCATGGCTCTGCGATTCTAAGTACTGGATATATGGCAGCAAAATGCGGTCCTCCATCATGGCATGCTTCCCGATGTCGTTGGAAAGCGCATACATATCTAACAACATATCAACACGTTCCGAAGAAGAGACCTCCGCCGGAATGTACTTCAGCAACAAATTGGTGAGGTCGTTGAGCGTATCCTCGATGTCGTCGTGCTGCTGCTGAAAAGCGGATTTGTGATGATGCTCGCCATTATCTGTCTCATTTTCTGACAACATCTGCCGCATATAAGGGAACACCTCCTCCTCCTCATACTGAAAATGCTTCACCATCTCCTTCTTGAACTCCTTGTAGAAATTGACGATGAGCGTGCTGTACTTCTTGTCCATCGGATCCAGTAACGTATTGAAATGCTGCTCGATATGCGGCAATTTATACTCCAAATAATCCTTGTGGGAGGAGACGAGATAGTGCAAAATGTCGGTCATCGGACACTGCCGCAGCTCCTCAATGGAGGGATAGTAGTCCTGCTCGATATAGACGCGGCTGATGAGGGTGAAAAGCGTTAGCGAGACGTGATGCTCTGCACACAGCTGCTCCACGCTCTTCTCACCGAAACCAAGGGGAATACCCAAACGCGGCAGTACCGTTAACAAACTGTGGTACTGATTGATAGCATCAGCCATCTTCATTTTGGGAGATAATCGCGAAGGTAGATCGGAACGATTGTTCATATTTCAAAATTTTGGCAAAGATACAATTTTTGGTTTAAGGTTTATGGTTTATAGTATGGATAAAAAAAGAGGTGCGGTTTCCCGTACCTCTTTTTTTCCATTATATTTGTTCAATTTATTTGCGGATCACCGGCCTCGTGCCGACGATGCCCTGTTCGGTGAAAATCTTAGCGAAATAGGTGCCCGTGGCGAGTGTGCTGACAGGAATCTCCATTACAGCGCTGTTCACGTCTACAACTTTCACCAACTGACCGTAAGCATTGTACAATTCAACCTTCTCAAAGTTAATGCTCTTGCTTTCGAAATGAATAAAGACTCGGTCGGAAGCCGGATTCGGATAGACCATAAGAGGATCGTCCATATCAATAGTGGGCAAACCAGTGGGATCATAGTCATAAACCGCAATCTCACTGTTGACCATACCCTCCTTCATGGCGATGGCCTTGATAATGTAGTGGACATTCAAATAGAATGGAACTGCGTCGGTGTACGCATAGCTGTTCTCATCGGGATCAGAACCATCAATGGTGTAATACATGGAAGCACCTTCCGTGGCGCAAGTGAGCGTCATACGGTAAAACTCGCCGTCGCGTTGAAAGAAGAACTCCGGTGTGGCAACTGTTTCTAACGTAGAGATAATAATGTCGTTGTTGTCACGAGGATAAACCTGATAGCCATACTGGGTGGAATAGCTGACAAAACCGATGACATCGGCGTGATCACCAGCGGAAATCTCCACATCAACCGTATTGAAACGGTCGCGGATGGACATGGTATCGCCATTCTGCACAAAGGTCTCAGCATCAATGAACACCACATCGTTCAAGCGCACCAACCTGGATTCGTAAACGGTAGCATAATCATTGATGACGTTGGATACGGTAGCCACGGTAGGAGTAACCGTCACCGGAGTACCCGTAGCTGCATTGGCATTATGAGATGGAATCAGTTCCACCATGCCGTTGTAAAGTTGGTAACTGCCAAACAGACCGCCCTCAATGACATCACCCTCGTTATAGGTGGTGGTGATGACCCCAGAGTTGTCGTAAATCAGCAATGCGGCGGAATTGTCTTCCACAAACATGTAGTGCTCGCTGCGGAAAACGAAAGTAACATCGCTCATAATCTGCTGCGCGCTGCTGGAGGCATTGGCCTTGAAAGCAGCGATATTGGTCACCTGCTCGGGGAAGGAGATGGTGGTGGTAGCCACAAAGCTCGGGTTCATGCCCGTCTTCCAAGCCTTGGCCTTAACAGTAGTCGTAGTATTCACGGTAAACGGAGCACTGTAAATCGTTGAGTTCTCAGTAGGTACGCTGCCATCAGTGGTATAGCGGATCACAGCGTCGGCATCAGAGCAGGTGATGCTGACAGTCTGCGGTTCATAGTAGAAACCATCGTTCGGAGTGATGACTGGTGCGCTGACAGTGGTGGGGGTTACACCCGGAACACCGAAGACCACCAGGCTGTCGATGACCACGCGAGAGGTAGCGGTCGGAGCGGTTTCAGGCAACACAATCGTGAATTTCAGACGCACAAAATCGTAGCTGCCGGTCTCGTCAACTACGTAATCAAACGTATTGGCGGAACTGCCTAACGTAAAGATTTCGCCGTTAGAGAAAGTTGCACCACCATCAACAGAGTGCGACACATTGACTTTCAGTCCGTTGGAGCTTGTCGCCACGAAAGTGACATGGGTCACGTTGCTCAGGTCGAAGTTGGTATAGGTGTAAGGGATATTTCCAGCAGCGGAGGAATACCAACGCATCTGCATGGACTGAGCACCCGTGATATGGTTGTTGGTTGACGGAGTGCCGTAGTATGTGCCCCATTGCTCACCATCCGGACCTGTGAAGGAGATGGAGGTGTTGTTATAAACAGTACTGGCAACAAAGCCCTCTTCAGCCTCAAAGCCAACGGCATAGATAACAGTGTCACCCACTGAAGGCTCAATGACCGTATAAGTACCCGTTGTCACCTCGCTGTTCTCCCAGTCAGCCTTCATGGCGATGGCCTTCAGCGTGTAAGTGCCAGGGATGTTAAGAACGACGGGGGCAGCATAGAGCGTGGACGTTGCATTGGGCTCAGTGCCATCAGTGGTATAGCGGATCTCCGCACCAGACACTGTGCAGTTCATGGTTACCGTGACAAGCGTGTCGTTGCCCGTAGCAGGAGTCAACACAGGAGCGGGCAGCTGGGCCGTGGCGGTCAGCGCGACTTGTGCGCTCAAAGTGCCGGAGGTCACAGAAATCGTACCCGTTGCAGGCTCAGTACCATCAAACGTAACGGTCACCACCGTATTGCTGTTCGGTGTGGTAATCGTGGTGGGATTCAGGGTGAAGTGCGTGTTGCTGCAAGTCAAGGCAATCGGGTTGTCGAGATGAGCACCGCTCACCGTGAAAGATTGGCTCAGCTGGGTGCTGGTGAAGTTCAACGTCGTAGCGTCAACCGTCAGAACCGGCTCGTACACAACGGTATAGACAGCCGTAGCGGTCTCGCTGGCGAACCAAGCAGTCTTGAAAGCTTTGGCCTTAACAGTGGTAGTAGCGGTCAACGTGACGGGAGCCGTGTAAAGCGTGGAAGTCTCAGTCGGCTCGGTACCGTCAGTGGTGTAGCGAATCTCAGCACCGGTGGTGGCGCATGCAAGGCTGAAGTTAACGCTGTCGGCGTATGTACCTGCGACAGGGGCAAACACAGGCGTTTCCACCGTCGGAGCAGTAATCGTCACATCCAAAGTGGCCACACCGCTGTTCTGATAGTTTGACATCGTAGCAATAGCCTTGATGGTAGAGGTCTCCGTAATCTGGAACGGAGCGGTATAGAGCGTAGAGGAATCCGTCGGGGTAGAACCGTCAGTGGTATAATAGATGGAGGCACCTTCAGCGGCGGTCATTGTCACAGTTGAGTTGAAATAGTAAGTATTGTCGCCAGGGGCTTCCTCACCAGCAGCGGTGATGACAGGCATGTCAAGCACCGGAGCCACAACGGAGAAGGTAGAAGTCACACTCACTGCCGGGATGATGGCGGCAGAGTCCATTCCTACCAACGAAGCGGTGAAGGTGAAGTTACCTGCCGGCAGCGGAGAGAGCGGCAACATGGCAATCATATCGAACAGGTTTTGGTCAATCAAGATCGGATTCATAAAACCAAATCCCATGGCATCCAAGAAGTTGGACTCCACTTTGATGTAACCTTCGGTACCGAGCACAAAATTCTGCACATTCAAACCGATATGCAAAGTGTCCAACGTGCTGTATACCGCACCGTTGACCGGCTCAGTAACAGTAAGCGTGGGGATGAGCACCGGAGCTTGCGTCGTCAGATCCTGATTGCTACGAGGATAAATCTGGATAGTTCCATCATGGATGGCAACAAATCCAGTGAGATTCAAAGTTGTACCAGCAGCGATAGTTGTGTCAATGTTGAAACGATTGAATAACACAAGCGTATCATTTCCTTGGCCAATGGTTACGTCTGAGCCAGAGAAACCGTTCGGGAAAGTGACATTTTCAAATGTGACCAACTGCGCATCGTAAGCTGCATAGTTGTTTATCAGTTCGCTAAAGGTCAAAAGCGTAGGAACAACCGTACCAGTGCTGGGCGCTTGAGAAACTTCATACACAATGTTCTGCATCTCAACCTGATCATGATACACTGTTTTCGTTCCCATCAAATTGGCAATTTGGTCGCCTTCAACAAAATCATTAGGGATATTAAAGTTACCATACAGAAGAAGGCCAGCGGAAGCATCTTTCACGTAGGTATATCCACCGGAACCAAACACGAAGGTCACATCATTTCCAATCATATAGGAAGTTGATCCGCTCGGCAAAGCTTTAAATGCGGCAAGGTTGGCCACCGTTTCCGGGAACGTATAAGTGGCGGTGGTCATAAAACTATTTGAATAACCTGCAGCAGCGGCAATGGCCTTTACCGTGGTAGTCTGATCGATAGTGATTGGCGCCGTGTAAAGTGTGGAAGAGGTTGTAGGTGTGGAACCATCAATGGTATAGTAAATCGATGCATTAGGAGTTGCTGAAGACATAGTCAGCGAAAAAGGAGAAGTGTAGAGACCTGTCGGCATAGAGAAAGTGGGTTGAGCGGCAACGGGAGCTCCTCCAGTGACAGTAATAGTCAGATTATCAATAAAGAAGCGTCCTTTTGAAGCTTGTGCTCCCTCGAATTTAATGTGTGTAGCACTTGTACCACCAGACAATTGCAAAGTGTAGTGATCAAGATTGTCATAATTATCAGTGTTGTCCAATCCTGAAACGGTGTAGAGGGTGTTGTCTACATACACTTTGATGAATGTCGAATCGTTCACCCAAGCTGTGGCATCAAATTCCAAAATAAAATTACCATTTCCTCCAGAAAGGTCAATAGCAGGAGTCTGCAGCCATCCCAATGCACTTGAGGAACCCATCTTAGCTTTTCCTGCGTAACGATAAACCTTGCTACCAGTCCACCCTGTCAGTGAGGTGTAACTGTCCAAAGAGCTGCTGATATCCGTGCCCGTTGCACCTTCAAAATCAGCAAAATCCTCACTGAAAACGACGGTTTGAGCTTGCACACCAAAAATGCCCATCAAAAGCATTATCAAAACTGTGCAAGCAGATTTCATGAATAAACTTTTTTTCATATCTTTATTGTTTAATTATTTGAATTTCAGATGTTTATTGTCAATTTTTACTGTTTTTTCCAAACGGCAAATATACTAAATTAGATGATACTGTCAAGAATTCCGGCAAATTGTTGATGCGCAACAAACGCTGCAACTCTTCATCCGGAACTTGCGTTAAAACAGCAAAATAGTGCCACAATTCTTTCAAGTTCGCCAATGTGCCATTCTCCCCTCGCAAGGGCATCAACGATTCCGCTAAATCCTGATAGAAAGCTAAAAAGCGGAATTTCTTATCTCCAACCTTTTGATTCTTAATCTCTTCCGACAAGAATGGATTCAGTAGCATACCACGTCCCAACATCCAAGCTTCCACCTTCGGGAATCTCTCAGAGAGTGTTTGAAAATCTTCTTTGGAAAAAACATCGCCGCTATAGACGATTTTATGCCGAGTTATGCCACAAAACTCTTCAAAAAGCTCCCAATTCGGAATTCCTTCGTACAAATCGTCACCCAAACGCGGGTGAATTACCAAGAAGTCCAGCGGATAATCGTTTAACCGGCGGAGCAGTTCCCGTCCTTCGTCGGCACTGTGCAGTCCGAGTCGCATCTTCAGCGACAGCTGGAACGGCGTCTTCGAGGTGACCTCAGCCACGATAGCCTCCACCATTTCGGGATGCGGCATCAGTCCGCAACCGCGCGTATGACGCACCACGGGCGAAGAAGGGCATCCTATATTGACGTTAAAACGCTCGTAACCAAACTGTTCGTGCAACATCCTCACCGTATCCACAAACTGATCGGGTTTGTTGCCCATCAGCTGCGGGATGAGTGGCAAAGCGGTATTGTTTTCAGGCATTATATCCTGCCACACCTTCGGACGGAACTTTCCAGCGGGCTGCACTGGCAAAAACGGGGACATAAAACAATCTATGCCGCCAAAATGACGGCATAGTGTGTTTCTGAATGTACGGGAAGTGATCCCGTGCAGAGGAGCCAACCAAAGTTGCGGATCCATTAGCGAATCACCACTTTGCGGGTCTGTTTCTGACCATTGGCTTCGAAGGTGAGCATATAAACACCTGCGGGATATGCTCTCACATCCACAGCGGTTTTGCCTTGTCCTTCGCCCGATTTCAGAAGTCTGCCAGTAAGGTCGCGAAGCTCCCACTGATAGGCTGCATCACCCTCCAGTTCGATGTTCAACACATCGGAAGCCGGGTTGGGATAGACATTCTCCTGAATCTTCTCGAAATCAGCGATACCCACACCATTCGACAATTTGACATCATCCACATAAAGCACAGAAGCACTGTTGAGACTCATTGCAGAGAATACGATAATCATGATGGAATCGCATTCTTCGCCTGGGTTTTCAAACTCGACGTTAATCTGTTGATACTCATTCGGATTCAAATCACTGAAACTGTTGGTAGCATAGTCTACAAATTCGCCGTTTCGCTTGGTGGCAGCAATCACAGTCACTTCGTCATCGTCAACCGCCTGATACTTGACCCACATTGTTACATAATGCGGAGTGGAAGCACAAGGAACACCGGGAGACGCCAATTGCACCAACGAGTAAAGCGACTCAATATCGGTAGAGTCAAAATTGGGAGTGGAAGTGGTATCTTGAAACATTTGGATGATTTCGATCAAACTCTCCAACGGAATGGAAAATCCAGATGCTTCACCCACCTGCAGGACACCCGGAAGATTGAAACTATAACCCACACCAGGGATGGTGAAATCCGCCGATTGCATTTTCACAGCATAGCTACCCGAATGAGCGTCAGTAGTTTGCGTGCAAAAGGTCATCTCCACTGGAATGTTAATATATGATGTGGTCAATGTGCCTTGCAGACCGCCCGTCCAACCGACCGGTTTTCCGTATGACCATAACTCAAAATCTCCGTTTGTGACGGTGTTTTGCGCGTGCATGCCCACCAAACAGAGAAGTAACGTAAAAAGTACAACTGTTTTTTTCATTTGTTATTGATTTGTTTATTATTCTTGCGTTAGATTATTCTAAAAATTCCGCCGCGAAAATAAGATTTTTTATAACATTATGCTATCTCTTGAAAAAGTTTCATCATAATTTTATACCTTTGCCGCCTCAAAAGTAGAATTAAAGTATGAAGAAATCAGACATTCTTGTAATCATTATTATCGTTCTTTGTTTGCTGCCATTCTTCCTGTTTGACAGCGTTTACGATGCATATTGCTCTGCTAACCAACGTTTTCCATTGTGGATGGCCTTCCTCAAGTTTGGCATCCTGGCAACTTTCGGCGAAATGCTTGGCTGCCGCGTGAAAACTGGAAAGTATTACCACGAAGGCTTCGGCATCGCCCCGAAATTCGTCGTTTGGGGACTCCTCGGTATGTGGATTGCCCTCGCGATGAGTGTCTTCCGTCTCGGAATTCCGGCCTTCATGGAACGCTACGCGGCCTTCAGCGGGATCTCCGCCGCCATGACCGGCCCGATGTCGTGGATGAAACTGCTCGGTGCCTTCTGCATCAGCACGATGATGAACACCTCCTTCGCGCCCGTCTTCATGACCGTGCACAAAATCTCCGACATGCACATCAGCGAGCACGGCGGAAAGCTCTCTGCTCTTCTCAAACCCGTGGACGTCAAACGCCACATCTGCGAAATGGACTGGGGCGTGCAATGGGGTTTCGTCTTCAAGAAGACCATCCCGATGTTCTGGATTCCCGCCCACACGCTCACTTTCTGCCTGCCGCAGGATCTCCAAGTGCTCTTCGCCGCCTTCTGTGGTGTCGTCCTCGGACTGCTTTTGTCTATTGCAGCGAAAAAAGGAAAATAATTTGTAGAGACGATGTGCACATCGTCTCTACCTCTAAACGAGTAAACTCCTAAACGTGTAAACCTTAAACCCTAAACCAATATGTACTTTATCATTTTCATCGTTCTGATGGTCGCGAGCATGGTCATCCAAAAGACCTTGACCTCGCGAATGGAAAAATATTCAAAAGTCCCGCTCAGCAGCGGACTTTCCGGCAAGCAAGTGGCCGAAAAGATGCTGCATGACAACGGCATTTATGATGTGCAGGTGACCTGCACCGGTGGTTATCTCACTGACCATTACGACCCAACCAAGAAGACGGTCAACCTCAGCCAAGGCGTCTACGAAGGGCGCAGCATCTCTTCTGCGGCTGTCGCTGCGCACGAATGCGGACACGCCGTGCAGCACGCCACCGCCTACAAATGGCTCACCATGCGTTCCATGTTGGTGCCCGCTGTGCAGTTCGGTTCACAATTCTCGACATGGATTCTGCTTGCCGGCATCATCCTGTTAGGATTCACCCAATACTTAGGCCAGTGGGTCTTATTGATCGGTATCGCCCTTTTTGCACTGACCACCATCTTCTCGCTCATTACCCTGCCCGTGGAGTACAACGCCTCCGAACGTGCCGTCGCCTGGCTCGACGAACACGCCATCACCACCGGTGAAGAGACCGCCATGGCCAAGGACGCCCTCAAGTGGGCCGCCCGCACCTACCTCATCGCCGCTATCTCCTCACTGGCAACCTTACTATATTATATCTCCATCTACATGGGTGGCAGAAGGGATTAATTCATAATTCACAATTCATAATTGATAATGAAAAGAATCGTAACGTTATTGGTTATTAACCTGTTGGTTTTAAGCGTGTTTTCGCAAGTACAGGTCTATCCTTTGAACAATATTCCTGAAAAGGTGAAATATACGGGTAGCGTCACGTATGCGCTGCCTACCACCACGTTGAAGGTGACGGTTTCCGTTTCCAAAGTGCAGGATGTGCGCGGCTATTTCGCGGATTATGCCGAAAGTCTGCTCGGGCTTACCAATATCATCCACCAAAACCGCACCCATTACATTCTCAATTCTGTGGAAGTGGAGCCGCTGACCACGGCAGACATGACCAATATTTACCGTGCATTCACCTCCAACACCGTGATTGCCGAATCCATGAACGCTGCCACCCTCGCACCTAAATGCACCTATCCTGATGGCTATTTGATGACTTACCAAACACATACGGCATCACTCCCCGAGTTCTTCAAGAACTATGCGGACATCTCTTACACGCAACAGCAAGAGACGTTTGTAGATACCAAAATCATTGACGGCGTGGTGACGCAAGTGCCTGCCAATCACACGAAAACGGTCTCCAAAAGCTTCGAGAACAAGGCGCGCGAGGCTGCCGATGCCATCATGAAGAGCCGCAAAGACCAGTACAATCTGGTGGCCGGCGAACAAGAGACTCCTTACACGGGCGAGGCATTGGCCATCATGCTATCGGAACTTAAAAACTGGGAAAGCAACTACATGAGCCTCTTCACCGGTGTCTCCATCGCGGATACAATCCAGTATGTGTTCTACTTTACGCCCAACAACAAATTGGATCAGATGACGGCTTTCTATTTTAATGAGAACAAAGGACTTATCCCGACGGATGGGACCGCAGCGGATGCTTATACATTGAACTTCAACCTCATATACCCGAAGATGATTCAAGTGATGGAACAGTACTATCCGCAGTCAGGGTTTATGACGCGCAACACGCAACCTGTGCGCGTGTCCATGTCGCACAACAAAACAGTTCACGATTTTGGAACTGTGAACATGTATCAGGCTGGTTCCACATTTGTCGTGAATCCTTCCGGAAAAGAACCCATCGATTTAAACGAATTCGGCATTGTGTTTTAGCTGTTGGCCTTAAACCTGTAAACCCCTAAACCTGTAAACCCCTAAACCTGTAAACCCCTAAACCTGTAAACCCCTAAACCTGTAAACCCCTAAACCTGTAAACCTGTAAACCCTTATATGAAAAGAACCCTGCTCCCCATCCTCGCCCTCTCCATCATCCTATTCAGCGGCTGCCAAAAAATGGAGCAAAACAAGCTCAACCGGCAGATGAAAAAGATGGCGAAAGTATACCTGAAACAAGAGGAAATTAAAGATTATAAGAAGCTTCAGATTGTTTCTATCGATACTTTGACGGAATTCAGCTATGCCAAACTCAATTCTGAACTGCTTGGAAACATGGCCGAAGTTTATGAGCAGATGTATTGGGATGATTCAGGAGACACCACCCGTCGCAATGCTATCGAACTGTATCTCAAGGAAATACATCGTATCAAAGCCGACATGGACGAGCTGATTGACGATGGAGACCTCCTCACCGAAGGCGTTCTGCTCTTTATGGTGACGGGCAATTATGAACAAAAAGGTGAAAAACAGGAGTTTATGTTCCTCGTGAATCCGGACAAGAAATCGCTGCACACCTTGGATCCATTTGGTGACAATTTATTATATAAGGACTCAGAGTAATGTTCCCGTGGGGTGGTGAGCGCCGTTTCAACGCCTACAGTCACTATTGCAAAACGCATTTCGGCGGCAGAATCCAGAAACTGCCGGTGGATGCGGGTTTTTCGTGCCCCAACCGTGTGAGTCGCACGCAAGGCGGGTGTACCTACTGCGCCAACAACGCCTTCACACCTTCATATCTTAATGAAAACGACGACGTTGCAACACAATTGGAAAACGGTAAACGGTTCTTCGAAAAGCGTTATCCCAACAAAAACGGCTATTTCGCTTATTTTCAATCTTATACAAACACATTAGCTCCTTTGTCGATACTGCGCGACAAGTTTGAAGCCGCATTGCAAGTTCCAGACATTAAAGGACTTATCGTCTCCACCCGCCCCGATTGTCTTCCGGAAAAGGTTTTGGATTACCTTTCCGAGCTGAATGCGCACACGCACCTTACTGTGGAATTGGGCGTGGAAAGCTTTCACAACGAGACGCTTACGCACATTCACCGCGGACACACCGTGGAATCCACATTCGAGGCGTTTGAAGAATTGCACTCGCGAAAGATCTCTACAGGCGCACATCTGATTTTCGGTCTGCCGAACGAGACGCCCACACAGTGGCTTTCGGATGTGCAGCTGCTCAACCAGATACGACCGCAATTCGTCAAATTCCATCAGCTGCAGATTTTCAAGAACACCGCTATGCAAGCGGAATACCACGACCACCCTGAGCGTTTCCATCCGCTTTCTGCCGACGATTATGTGCAGTTTCTCTGCGATTACCTGGAACGCCTCTCTCCAGAAATTGTCATCGAACGCTTCTCTGCCGAGGTTCCGCCCCGTTATCTGGCTGTGTCACAGTGGAATCTGTTGCGCCACGACGCACTGGTGCGGAAGGTTGAGGAGGAGTTGCTGAAGCGCGAAAGCTGGCAAGGATGTAGAGACGCGATTAATCGCGTCTCTACAGAGCCCACAACTGCTAACTACTAATTACTAACTTCCCCTGTTGCCTATTGCCTGTTGCCTTCATAATTAACAATCAATTGTAAAATTAAAAATATTTTTATCTATTTGTTATTTCAATTAAAAATTTCGTATTTTTGCCGCGAAGACAAAAAAAATGAAATAACATGTTGATAAGAACGAACAATTGTGCATTGATGGGGGTTTCCGCGATACCCATCGTAGTGGAAGTGAACGTAGACAACGGCATCGGTTTCCACTTGGTCGGGTTGCCCGACAGCGCGGTGAAAGAGAGTCAGCAGCGCATCGAAACGGCGCTGAACATCTACAAATACAAAATTCCAGGGCGAAAAATCGTGGTAAACATGGCGCCAGCGGACATCCGCAAGGAGGGTTCGGCATATGATTTAACCCTGGCCATCGGCATCCTCGCCGCCTCCGAGCAGATTGCCGGTGCAGCGGAATTGGATGACTATTACATCATGGGGGAGTTGTCGTTGGACGGGACGTTACAGCCCATCCGAGGGGCGTTGCCCATTGCCTTGGAGGCGCGGAAACACAAGAAGAAAGGGGTGATTCTGCCGATTCAGAATGCGCGGGAGGCTGCCATCGTGCAGGGAATTGACATCTTGGGCGCCGCCAACATTAAGCAGGTTATCGACTTCTTCGACAAGGACATACCCATCGAACCCACCCGCATCGACGTGGCCAACGCCTTCAACGACAGTCTGAACCGTTATGAATACGACTTTTCGGACGTTAAAGGGCAGGAGAACATCAAGCGGGCGATGGAGATTGCCGCTGCGGGCGGTCACAATGTGATTCTCATCGGGCCGCCGGGCTCCGGTAAAACGATGTTAGCCAAACGGTTGCCCTCGATTTTGCCGCCGCTTTGTCTGGAAGAAGCTTTGGAAACGACCAAGATACATTCCGTGGCAGGCAAGATGAGTCGTTACGCCTCCATCATCTCCACGCGGCCGTTCCGTTCGCCGCACCACACCATCAGCGATGTCGCGCTCGTCGGCGGCGGCACGCACCCGCAGCCGGGCGAAATCAGTCTCGCACACAACGGAGTCCTTTTTGCGGACGAACTGCCGGAGTTCAAACGCCAAGTTTTGGAGGTGATGCGGCAGCCGTTGGAGGAGCGGCGGGTGACCATCTCACGGTCGAAGTATTCCGTGGAGTTTCCGGCCTCGTTCATGTTTATCGCCGCGATGAACCCTTGTCCGTGCGGCAATTACAACCACCCGACCATTGCCTGCACCTGCAAACCTTTTGAAGTACAGAACTATTTGAGTAAGATATCTGGACCTTTGATGGACCGCATCGATCTACACGTGGAGGTCGTTCCTGTAAGTCACGAAGAGCTGGCCTCCAACAAGCCCACCGAAAGCAGTGCAGAGATCCGCAAGCGGGTGGTGGCGGCGCGGGAAATCCAGAAACAGCGGTTCGAGGGGCATCCGGGGCTGTTCGCCAACGCGCAGATGAGCAGCCGGATGGTCCGCGAATACTGTCGGATTGACGAGGCGGGACAACTGATTCTGAAGCAGGCGATGGACCGGCTCGGTCTCTCCGCCCGCGCCTACGACCGCATCCTGAAGGTGGCCCGCACCATCGCCGACCTCGACGGCAGCCCGAATATCGAAATCGGCCATTTGAGCGAGGCGATTAATTTCCGGAATCTGGACAGGGACAATTGGGGGAGGAGGTGATAATCAAGACGTATGCAGTGCTATCGCCTCCTGTACAAATTCATGATTAGATAATATGGACAGTTCCTTTTTTTGAAGTTTTTTGTTTCCAATATTGGAACTTTTTGTATTTTTGCGACCTGAAAATTTGAAGTATGGACATCAAGGTTGAATATCTCGAAGAAGCTCAGAAATACATTGGCCTCATGCCCGAAAAGGCACGAAGAAAAATGCTCTATAACATCTCCTTGGTGGGAATGGGAGTTATGGATTCTCGAATTTTCAAAAAGTAGAGTGAGTCGGGTATTTGGGAATTCCGTGCCGAGTTTGAAAGCAACGAATACCGGCTGCTCTCGTTTTGGGACAAAACACGGTCCTCCATTGTGGTGGCCACACACGGGTTCGACAAGAAGACACGCAAAACACCCAAACAAGAGGTTGAACATGCAGAGAAAATCAGGAATGATTATTATAAAACACGATAAGGATATGGAAAAGATGACACACGAAGAGATGCTCGACAAATATGTCGGCAAGGTTGGCACCCCGGAAAGGGAGGCTTTTGATGAAAAAGTAAGGACGGGTGCGGAGGAATATCGTATTGGAGAGGCAATCAAACAGACTCGAAAAAAAATCGGCTTCACTCAGCAGCAGTTGGGGGAACGCATGGGAGTAAAACGAGCTGAAGTATCCAAAATCGAGAGCGGACGAAGCATCACCTATAGCACCATTATGCGCGTGTTCAAAGCCCTTGGTGCAGAATCGGCCACTCTCGACCTCGGCCAGCTCGGCCGTGTCGCCCTATGGTAATGTTATCTTCTTTCAGGGACACCTTGTCTATGACTTCAGGACGTCTTTTGAGTAATCAAGAATCACTTAAACAATCATAATGATGAAACAGTATAATCATAACAAGATGGGAAAGAACCCGTTAATCGTTTTTCTTTGTTGCGTGTTTTCTATGCTGCTCCTTGCCGCTTGTTCAAAAGACAACAGTCAATTGAAGGGAAAATGGAGATGGGTGGAAACATCCAACAGCGTGACTGGCACACAAGTTACGCCGGAAAGTGATGGGATGGAAGTAGAACTGCTTTTCACGGACAACACGGTGACGGCCTATAAAGATGGAAAGAAAATTGCATCAGGTCCATATGCCATAGAACAGCAGATTAATCCCGTTTGTGAAACAGAATCCCTTCCTTTCTTGACTACAAACTTTTATTTCTCAGAATGTTTGGCTTCAGCAACGGCAGGCCACGTATGCTTGAACGGATTTGTTGCCGTCGCGTCCAAATCCGGTCGCGATCCCTGTATAACTATTAACGTCAGTTTGGACAGTCCTCTTGAGTGTCAGTGTTCTTTCGAGAGAGTCACAAAGCGTTGAAAACTGACAGTTACTTTGTTATAGTCAATATCAACCGTCTTCCTTGATACGGTTTTTGTCCTGTCCACGGACATTATGGACAGTTTGGACAATGATATTAGAACCGCCCGCGCCTACGACCGCATCCTGAAGGTCGCCCGCAGAAAAACAATTCCGCAACCCGAGCCTGCGCCCGAATTGCGGAATTATTATCAATGATTTGCAGTGTTTAATTCATCAACAGACTCTCGCCTCGTTCTCTATCTGATCACTGTCACCTTTCGGGCGGGATAATTACCCACTTTTACCAGATAGATACCACTTGGCAGCACAGTGTTTCGGACGATGCGACCCGTAAGGTCAAAGACGTACACCTGCTGGTCGTCGGCACCCTCGACCACGATGCGGCCGTTGCGGGCGAAGATCTTGATGTCTTCAGTGGCAATGTCATCAATACCGGAACCGCAATCCTCGACAATTTGTGTAAAATTGTTTCCCCATGCTTCGGTATAAGCCACCGAAGTACTGCAAGGGACAACGAGGAGGCAACCGTCAGGGATGTTGCGGAAGGCATTCATGCCGACGCTAGGTGGTGTAGTGGCCTTCACCACAATGCTGTCCATAGCGGTGCAATTGGAAAAGGCCAGGGGTCCAATATTGTTGATGCTGGCAGGGATGGTGATGGTAGGCAATGCCGTACATCTCATGAAGGCAAATCCAGGTATTTCGGTGAGGGCATCTGACAGAATGACCGATGTCAAGTTGGTGCAGTACCCCACGGCACCGTTCCCCATGGAAGTCACACTGTTGGGCATGATGAGTTCGGTCAATCCAGAGGTATAGTTAAAGGAAGAGGCACACACCGTCGTGATGCCGTCAGGGATAGTGTAACTGCCGCTGTAGCTCACGGGAAGACGCGCAAAGAGCGTGTTGTTATAGATGGGTTGTGTCAAGCCGTTGCAGTTGAGAAAGGCACCGGAACCAATCTCGGTGACCGAGTTGGGGAGAATCACATGGGTGAGGCTGGCACAGTTGTAGAAAGCACCGCCGCAGATGTAGGTGATTTGGTTGGGGATGGTATAGACACCTGTGGCTGCTGCTGGCATATAGACGAAGACAGAGTCTTTATAGATTGGCTCTGGCAACGCTGTGCCCGTGAAGACATAGCCGCCGAAGTTGGCCACACCGGCTGGGATATTTACTGAGGCCAGGCTGCTGCAGTTGTAGAAGGCATATCCATTGATAGCCTCCACTGTGCTGGGGAGGGATACCGAAGTAATGCTGCTACAGCCGTAGAAGGCATACGCGCCGATGGCGGCGACGGTATAAGTGGTGCCGTTGTCGGTCACCGTGCCGTCGATAACCAGCGTTCCTTGGGGTTGGGTGATGCCTTCGGGCCAAAAGTCATCCTCATCGATGTCGCCAGGACAAGTCACCACGGCAGCACCGTTACTGATTAGATAATAGAGGGTGTCGCCGCTGGAACTCACGGCCGAGAAATCGTAAAAGTTCTGAGCTTGAGTCTGGAAGATAGCTGCCAGCAACACAATAATAAATAATTTCTTCTTCATAATGTGACTAAAACTTGATTGTTAAACTTAAATTTCTTTTTCACGATAGTATGCTGTTTTGACATATCATACCGTCTCTTTTCGGATACAAAAGTATAAAAATATTGCGCCTGCGCAAGCACGCAAACAAACTATTAGCCCCGACAGACAAATTAACAATAGACGGTTTTACACCATATTGATTTTCAGTGCAATGGCAAACCTTTAACAATCTGTCTGAGACAAATCATTAAATCCAACTGGTCCGCAAAGGTCATTTTTCGGCCAGGAAAACAAAATTAGCCGACACCTGTGCCGACTGATTTGGGAGGATTCTCAATTATTTGCGCGAAACTCGGTGGGTGTGAGGGCGTAACGTGCCTTGAAGTTATGGGAGAAGGTGACGTTGCTACCGAAGCCGCTGGCGGTAGCGACGTCGGCGATGCTCATCTCGGGGTGCTCGGTGAGGAGCTTGGCACCGTGTATGAGGCGCATCTCGTTGACAAAAGAGGCCAACGACGCATACTGGCTACCCTTCGAGAAGGCAGCGCCGATGCTCTCTTTCGATATGTGCAGACGATCCATTAACTGCTGACGGCCGAACTGCGGGTCGAGGAACAACTTCTCTTCGAGGATGATGCGACGGAGCTGTTCGAACAATTCGCTATCGGCGCTATCAGACAGCGAATTGACAGATGTTGTATCAGGCTGTCTGTCAGCCTGTTCCTTGATAGAGGAAAGATATTTCTCTTCGTTCTCAATCTTTTCGGTGATTTCCTTGGTGAGCACGGCGTTTTTCTCACGGATGGAGCGCAGCTGCCGCACCAATAGGAAGACGAATATGGCCACAATGACCAGCATGACTCCCAATAAAATGGCAATAAGCCCCATGCGTTTCTTGGCGGCCTGCTCGCGTTCGGTATTAAGGCGTTCTTCCTGTAATTGATAGCGGGCGGCGTATTCGTGAGCCTTGCTTTCCTGCAACTGCTTGTGGAGCAGGTCTTTCAACTCGGCATAGCGTTGCCAGTAATCGGCTGAAACAGAGGGATTGTTCATGGCTTTGGCGGCTATGGCGCGGCCACGCAGCATCTTAGCATAGTCGAGGTTGATGGTATCGTTGCCCATCTGAGCTGTTACTTCGTCGTAGGTGGCGAGCATCTTGTCATAGTCGCCCAAGAGACACCAAGTCGGGGCTATATTTTCACGACCGTATAGCTCTTGCCCATATTCGCTCTGCTCGAACATCTCCAGATATTGCCGTGCCTGTTTTGTGTCGCCCAGTACCGCATAGGCGTAGGCCAGGTAACCGTTGGCCTGGGCGGTATAGTAGTCGCAATAACCCTCCACCTCCTCTTTGTTCGTCGGCATACGGTATGAGTTGTCGGTATATTGGTCGTAATGTTCCCTGTAGTCGCTGATGATCTCGATGAGATGCTGCGAAAGAGGGATGACTTCTTCAACGCGGTTGAGCTTCTTCAGAACGAGAATCTTGCGTCTGATGGCGATGACGCAGGCATCCATCTCGTCAGCATGACGCTGTCCTTCGAGGCTGGCAATTACTCCGTTAAGCTTAGCTATGCCATTTTCTTCTTCTCCCAGTTCGACAAGGATGACACCTATCTCTGCCTCGGTGCGCAGTGCCTCTGTCACTTTGCCTTGTTGACGGCAGAAGTCAGCCTTCTCGGTAGCCCAACGCAGACACTGTTCATAGTTGTCCTGTTGACGGGTAGTGCTCACTAACAGATCGAGTACCACCTCGCGTTTGTCGGGGTCTTTTACAAAGTTGCTCTCCATCAGCCCCTCAAGCATTTGCCGTGCCGTGTCGAGATGCTGTTCTTTGTTCGAGTGGCTGTAAATCTTGGCCTTAAGCATGGTGGCGAGGTCGTCGTCGACGTTGCCCACGAGGAGCGCCGAGTCGATGATGACAAGTGCCCGGCTGGGGTCCTGGTCGTAGATGTCCATGGCGGTTTCGGCGGAGTAAAGCGTGTCGGAAGGCTGCGCTTCATGCTTTGGGGTGGTTTGGCTACCCGTACAGCTCACCAACAAAAACGCCACTATTGCGAGTAACAATGCTTTTTTCATCACGAATGGAATATGGCGCAAAAATACAAAAAGTGACAATCGTTGCAAAAAATCGGACAAGCGACTCCGCTTTCGAAAAATATAGCCCCCCAACCCCAATAACTGGAGTATTCTCCCTCTTGTTTAGGATAGGAGGTGAGTTCTATGAAGGGTCCACCTGCAATGCCTATAACAGGGCTCCATTTAAATCTGTTTAACAAACGGTATCGGAAGTCCAATCCCAATTTGAAACCGATGTTTTCAAATGGCGTGAAGGCGTTTTTTGAGTGTATGCAACATTTTTTTGCCCTGTTGGTTCAAAGCCTCGGAGAGGCGTCACGCACGCAGTACAATTAACACCATACAAGCGGAACGCAGTGTGGTGATTGACGGGCGCGGGTGACTCGGCATATCGGAGATATGCGACTTTGTATGGTGTTAATTGCGCCTGTCGGCACGTCTCATGCCTTCGGCATGGTGCCCAACCGAACCATTGTCAACCACAAGGAACTCTCCCAAATAATTATGCATTATGCATTGTGCATTAATTTTGTACATTTGCCGCCCAAATTATCAATATGGGACTCCATAACAAAAAATATTACCAAAAGCGGCGACAGTACATCAAACAGCCGTTCGAGGTGCAGGAAAAGGGGGTGCGCCGCATCGATTATGTCTTTTATGTCGTAATTGCTCTGCCCACTTTATGGGCGTTTGTTCATGCATTCGTTATCAACAATTTTGGCATGTCCATTTTCTTTGCTCTTTTCTTCATTTGGTGGACTTCTCTCTGCCTCAGGCCGGAAATTCACCGGTTCGCCAAGAAAAAAGGATGGAACGCCATCGCAAAAATGACCTACGATGAAAAAATGGAGAAACGTCGCGAGGAAGCTGTACGCCGCGAGGAATGCCTGAATAAACCGATTGACACGGACACCCTTGTTCTTGTGGAGAATGTGACTGATTCCGAAGAGTTGGAAATCATCCTTTTCGATTATGTCGAGGTGGAATGCGATAAACTTTGCGAAAACCTGCCTCTGCTTTGGAAGGCAGGCGAACACCGCTATGCCATCACCTTCCCTTGCGGTGTCTCCCGCCAGCATCTGTACGGGCTTACAGATAATCTTGTGAGTTTTCTACCATCAGAAACCATTCACGCATGGTGCCGACCAGAGCTTTTCAAAAAGAAGCAGGGCGAATGGCTCTACCTTTGCAACGGAAACAACGACTTACTCCATGCCTTTTCAGACGATGGAACCGCCTGGGACATCGACTACGATGATGCCATGCTCCGGAACCCGCATTCCGCCAGTGGATATAAGGAATATCCAAATATTAACTGGAATGAGGCTGAACAGATAGGGTTGTATTTTTAATGCACAACACCCCCATAATTATGCATTATGCATTGTGCATTATGCATTGATTTCGTATCTTTGCCGCCCAAATTCCAAATATTATGAACGGAGACCCGAGATTATATAAACTGCTGGATGAATTGCACATACCGTACGAATATCTGGAGCATCCGCCGGCGCCGACCATCGAAATTGCGAAGCAATATTGGGCCGGGCACGATGCCAAGCACTGCAAGAACCTCTTCTTCCGCAACCACAAAGGCAACCAGCATTATCTGGTCTGCCTCGACTGCGACCAGGACATGAACATCCACGACATCGAGAAGCAGTTGCACCAAGGCAAGCTGAGTTTCGCCTCGGAGCAACGGCTGATGAAGTATTTGGGCGTAATGCCCGGTTCTGTGACGCCGTTCGGGCTCATCAACGACACAGAACACCACGTACATGTCTTCTTGGACAAGCAATTACAGAATGCCGAACGTGTGAGTTTCCACCCCTGCATCAACACTGCCTCGCTCATTATCGCCCGCAAGGATCTCGAAAAATTCCTGCAATACATGACCAATCCGTACGAGTGGATTGATTTGTACTGATTTGCTTTATCTTTCAGATAATTTTTCAATTTTATAGCAGTCCGACCTAACCCACAACATGCGCAGGCACGAAAACGCCATGCGTCTTGGGCTGTTTTTAATTATACAATTAATTAACAATCAGCAATTTACCCCCCCCCGTAAAATAAAAAAAATTCAAAAAAACGGACCGAACTAAAAATAATTTATGTAGCTTTGCAGCGTCTTATTTACAGATTATGTCCAAAGGACTTCGCATGGTCTGGAGATGTGACGCGCAAATGGTCAAAACAGAGGTCCTCATCAAATTTTGAGCAATATGAAAAAGTTAGTATACTTGTTCGTATTTCTGGTGACGCTAACATCCACATTGTCAGCGCAAACCCTTACTGTGCCCTGTAGCCCGGATAGTTCGGATGTTGCCGAAGGTCACATTCCTGTCTATGGCTATTATATGAATGTCGTTCAGCCTACGCAAAGTATCTATCCAGATTCACTGTTGACAGACATGATTGGAAAATACATTACAGAACTCACTTACTATTTTGAGACAACCCCAAATGGTTCGTGGGGAGGCACGCAACTCGTGAGAATCGGTACCACCACCGCTATTGATTTGCAGGATGGTCTCCTCGACTCACCCTCCTCGTTAGTGTGGACTGGCACACTATCGTCGAACATATCTAACAATCAGATGCACATTACGTTAGACAACCCCTTCCTCTATTTGGGCGACAACTTACTGATAGAATTCGAGAATCCAGTTGCAGCTACTTGGAAAGCGGCAACGTTCAAAGGGAAGAGTCAACCTCAACAGATGTCCTACCTTACTTACCTCTCTTCGGGCGTTAACCACCCCTCGTCCTCGCTTCCGATATTGACTTTCAACTACGTCAGTGATGGTTGTTTTAGACCTATCAGTACTCATGCTGAATTAAATGGTACTTCAGCACTGCTAACTTGGTCGCCAAGCCCGTACAGTGCTTCTCAGAATTATATTTTGGAATACAAAGCTGCCACTGATACCAATTTCACGAACGTCTCATTGACTGATACGTTCTATACTGTCAATAATATAGCACACAATTCCACTTTACAATGGAGAGTGTGTTCCATCTGTAATGATGGCGATACCAGCGCTTGGGTAAGCGGAGTTTCGGTATCCTTACCTCCATTTATCGCTCAGGTACCTTACAACTGCGACTTTGAGGATTTAGAAGAATCCTCTCAATGGACTTTCGCCAACGGAAATGCTCCGAACAAATGGTGGGTAGGTACGGCGACCCAACACAGCGGAACCCATTCAATGTATGTATCTTACGACCAAGGTGTTTCCTACGGTTACACATCGGGGTACACCTACATTTGGGCATATCGAGATATTGACTTCGACTCCATATATGCTGGTCATAGGTTATCTTTTATGGCCAAAAACCACAGCTATACCAACAACATGAATCACGGATTGATGAAAGTCTATCTCGGTCCGCCAGCCATCCCCGGAAATAACATCTCTTCCGTGCCCAGCGGAGCGGTTAAGTTAGGCAGCGACATTTTCAATCAAAACGACTGGAAAACCTATTCCTTCCTGCTGGATTCCACCTATCAGGGAGTCTATCGGCTCTATTTCTGCTGGGAGAACATCAACACTAATATTTCTAATCCACCAGGTGCCATTGATGACATTTCCGTTGAGAGTTACAACTGTATGATGCCGGAACAACTTACCACCACCAACATCGACACGACTTCTGCGGTGGTAACATGGCATACGCCCTTAATCGGAACCGCAAGCTATTATACACTGGCATACAGATCTTTAGCAGATTCTGATTTCACAACTGTAACGTTGACAGACACATCATACACTTTAACGGGTTTAGATATTTACACCCAGTACGAGTGGAAAGTACGATCTCACTGTTCATCCACCGACCAAAGCGACTGGAGTGAGACGATACAGTTCAAGACCGAGCCCCCCATCGCCGAGTTCCCGTACTTCTGCGATTTTGAAGACTCGTTAGAGAACCACTATTGGCGGATGGTAAACATGGAGATAAACGGATGGTACATTGGTTCTGCTACCGCACAATCTGGAGACCAAGCGCTGTACGTTTCCAATGATGGAGGCATCACAAATGCGATAAGCGGGGTAAGTTATAGTAATAGTCTAAAGACCATTTGGGCTTATCGCGACATCCAACTTCCTCCTGGCTATGCTGATTATCAAATCTCCTTTGATTACAAGGGAATTGTGGATACGTGGACAACTCCAAAGGTAATGATCGGACCGCCTTACGAATCGCTAACCGTCGATACAGAGACACCACCTGGAAGCATCCTCCTCACTTATTTTGATTCAGACACTATCTGGAAGCATTACACTTTCCTTGTGGATTCAACCTTTGCAGGAGTTCAACGCATCTATTTCGGCAGCTGTCGCGCTATGTGGTCGCGGAACCCAGCATCAGCCATTGACAATCTCTCCATTGTAGGAAACGCCTGTCCGCGCGTTCACAATTTGCAAAACATTAGCGTGCAAGACACCTTCGCACTCATTGCTTGGGAACCCGTTGGAGCCGACAGCTATACGGTGGCATACAAATCCACTGGTGACACTGCCTATACGGAAGTTCAAACCAACGACACGGTGCTCCGGATTGGCAGTCTGAATTCTACAACATCCTACGTATGGAGTGTGCGTTCGCATTGTTCAGATTCGACCGATAGTTATTGGAGTGATCCCCTATCATTCACGACTAAACTTCCGATAGCTATTCTACCCTATTTCTGTGATTTTGAAGATTCGGTGGAGAACGCTATCTGGCAGCTCACTCCCAATAGTGGTAGTAATAAAACATATATCGGCAATGCAGTTGCGTATAACGAGGGGCACTCATTGTATATCTCAAAAGACAACGGTGTTACCAACAGTTACACACCGAATTCGAATGACCCTGAAGCCTTACGCAACATTTGTTTCACTCCTGAGTATCCGAAATACCTAATCTCCTTTGACTGTAAAGGAGGAGGCGACGAAACGGGAGTTATGCAGATATTCCTGGATGAAACACTCTTGAGTAATCATTTAAGTAATGCCGGGTTCTGGACTCGTCAAAGCATCATCGTAGATTCATCCATTTCTGGTTACCATCAATTGCGTCTTCGGTTTGAATACAACACCACTTGGAATCCCGCTGGCGCTTTTGACAATATTTCCATCAAAGGTATTTTTCACGAGCCCCCTGTTGATTTGACAACTACCGATATCACCTATCATTCTGCGCAGTTATCCTGGACATCCGACTCTTCCGAGACTCCGCTTTCCTATCGTCTGGCATGGCGCTCCCAGTCTGATTCAACTTATACAGAGGTACTTTTGTCTGCCTCCGACACAACATACACTCTCGCCAACTTAGGAACCTCTTCATGGTATGTTTGGAAAGTACAAGCATTATATTCAGACAACGAATGGAGCGACTGGAGTGGCGAGATGGCTTTCAAGACATTGGCGCAGCTTCCCTATTTCTGTGATTTTGATAATGAACTAGAAAATCAGCACTGGACCATCCGCATCGGAGACTATAGTAATGGTAGCTCCGGATACTACTCAAACCATACCAACAAGTGGTATATTGGAACCCCTTCCGAAATCGTCGACAACAATAAAATGCTGTACATATCATCCGACAACGGGGTTACCTATAGTTACGAGTATGGTCCCCCCGCATACGTCTGGGCATATCGTGACATTTATTTTGACCCTGGATATCCTGAATATCAGCTTTCGTTAGACTTCAAAGGAATGGGTGAGGAAGGAAATGATTATGTGAGACTGTTCTTAGACACTCCTTTGTTTCCTCCTCTACAAAGCGATCTTCCTGTTCCTTTAGTTCAAATAGGGGAAGATCTTAATCTTATAAGCCAATGGACGCATAAAAGTTTCACAATAGACTCCACTCATGCGGGTGCGCAACGTCTCTATATTTTATGGATCAACAACCTGTGGACGGGTGCCAACCCTCCTGCTGCTATTGACAATATCTCCATCAATGGGGTGACTTGCGGAGTGCCCAGCAACTTGACCTCTAATCCGCAAGACACTACTTCCACGTTTGCTTGGTCGTCTGGAAGTGCCGGTATCGTATCTTCTTTCATATTGGCTTACAAGGTGTTGAGCGACTCGGTTTATACGGAATTAACCACACAGGACACGACCATCACGGTTCCAGGACTTATTCCGAGTAGCGATTATATATGGCATGTACGTTCTATTTGCAGCACTTCTGACACCAGCGAATGGAGCAGCGATGCATTCTTCACCACTACGCAAACGCCGACACACTTACCATACCTCTGTTCCTTCGACAGCCCGACCGAAAACAGCCATTGGACATTAGCGAACGGCAATGCCGTGAACCAATGGGTGATAGGCAATGCCACTGGCTACGGTGATAACAACGCCCTCTATATCTCCAACGACAGTGGTACGACCAATGCCTATACCATCACCTCAACCTCGTCCGTGTGGGCGTACCGCGATGTCTATTTCGACGAAAACCATTTAGTTTATCAATTATCTTTCGATTACAAGGGCATGGGACAAAATACGGCTGACTACATGAAAGTGTTTGTGGGTACACCATCTGCTCCATCTGGCACTGCTACGCCGGAAGGTGCGGTGCCGTTGGTTAGCAAACTCTCGGAGGTGAACGATTGGGCACATTACGCTTACGAGCTGGATTCCACCTACGCTGGCGTGCAACGCATCTATTTCTTGTGGGTTAACAACAACTCCAATGGCATTCAGCCGCCCGCCGCTTTGGATAACCTCTCGATTGTGGGTTCTCATTGTTCCTTGCCTCAAAATTTAACTTCATCAATGGTCAGCGGCAACGCGCAAACTTTGTCCTGGACCGGTGATGCCACTTCCTACATTGTGGCCTACCGTCCCTATGACGTTCAGGAATATCAAGAAATCACGGTTGCTGACACATTTTGCACCCTCAACACTCTCACCCCGTTTACCAAGTACGTATGGAAGGTACGAAGCTCATGCGGCGAGGATGGACAGAGCGAGTGGAGTACTGAGCAGACATTCGAGACTCCCACTCAAACGCCCTATTTCTGTGATTTTGAGGATGCAACAGAAAATGCAGCTTGGACATTTCGCACCAGCACAATCTCTACTGGTTACGTGAATTGGCAAATAGGAAATTCTATCAGCGGAGACGGTGAACATGCTCTTTACGTTAATGACAACAATCCGCTCAGCCACGTCTATTGGGCTTATCGCGACATTTTCTTTGATTCCACATATAACGGATACGTCCTATCTTTTGATTTCTATGGCTTGAGCAATGCTGCAAACAATGAATATGTACGAGTTTTCATCGGAACACCTACGATTCCTGGTGGCACAACTGTCTCAGGAGCTACCGAACTTACAACAATATTCCAAGACACTTGCATTTGGCAAACAAAAACAATGGTGATTGACTCTACCCACAAAGGATTACAACGATTATATTTTCAATATTATGGTTACAACAACAACGTTTCTTCTCCTGCTTATATTGACAACATCTCTATTACTGGATTCTATTGTGCCCATGTTCCTACTGCATTGACCGCACAAGTAATGGACACACTTGCTAATTTGTCGTGGACGTTGGCTAACGGGAGTGCCGATTCCTATACTGTTGCTTATAAACTTCCAAACGATTCAGCATATACTTATCTAACAGTTCCTGATCAGTATGTCACCGTTGGCAATCTCACCCCACTGACCACTTATGTTTGGAAAGTGCGGACCAACTGCACTGCTACTGACCACAGCTTCTGGACTGCGGAATCTTCCTTCCAAACACCCGAAAACACCGCAAGGTTACCCTATATTTGCGATTTTGAGGATACCGTTGAGAACAATCGATGGACATTTGTAAACGGAACCTACACGAATATTTGGCACATAGGCAATGCAACGAATACTGGAGGCAGCAACTCGCTGTATGTTTCCAACGACAATGGTGCCACCAACGCTTATAGTGTCAATTCTACTTCCCATGTATGGGCTTACCGAGATTTTTATTTCACCCCAGGACATTCTGAGTATCATATTACGTTTGATGTTCGCAGTTTTGGAGAGGTGTATAATAATTTTCCTTACGATAGACTCAATATTTATCTTGGACCGCCTGTCACGCCTCCCGCATTTCAAAGTGATTCTTACTCTAATTTAGCTCCTCAAGGTTCCACGCAATTAGGAAGTGATTATGTGAACGATTCTATATGGAACACTGTTACTTTCACCGTAGACTCCACTCATGCAGGCATACAACGCCTTTTCTTCTTGTGGAAAAACGATTATGTTGAAGGTACGAATCCTCCAGGCGCCGTGGACAATATCCAAATCAGCACCTCTAGTTGCCCCATTCCCATGCAGTTAGCCACAGTCAACATTCTTGATGATGCTGCCACTCTAACATGGCATTCTGACGCGGATACATTTATCGTAGCATTCAAAGCATTGACAGACAGTGCTTTTACAGAAACACTCACTACAGAGACATCCTATCAAATGACGAATCTTGAGCCTTCCTCTTTCTATACTTGGAAAGTGAAATCCCTCTGCTCTGATGGTGAGACAAGTTTTTGGAGCAATCAGGAAACTTATCAGACACATTCGATATTGGGCAGGATTCCATACGCTCATGGTTTCGAAGATGCAGAAGAAAATAGTCACTGGGCAACGTTGACCTATACCAATTCCACCTGGCCCACTGGCTGGTTCATTGGTCATGCTGCTTATCAGTCAGGGGATTCAGCTTTATACATTTCCAACGACAACGGAGTTTCCAATGCCTGTTTCACTACTAATATCTATCGATGCTGGGCATTTCGGGATTTTTATTTTGATCCTTCGTATTCAGGATATGAGATTTCTTTTGATTATCGGGTGCAAGGGAATGCTGATTTTGCATGGATGAAGGTGTTCATAGGGCCACCAGTCACCCCTGTGGATTATGCAGGTCCCGGAGGCTCAATATCTTATGCTGTTCCCACGGGCGCGGTGCAAATTGGAAACGATTTCTACGGACAACCCAGCTGGAGTCATTTCACCTTTACAGCTGACACCACGTTCCAAGGGGTGAAGCGCCTCTACTTCTTGTGGACCAATACTGAATACAACGTTTCCAACCCACCTGCCGCAGTGGACAACGTGTCCATACAAGGTTGTCTTTGTGGCGTTCCAACGCACATCACGGTGGATTCCGTGACTGCACACACCATCACAATTCACTTTACCCCATCTTCACCTTTAGACAGTGTTTGGGAAGCGGCTCTCGTCCCTACTGGGTCCGCCATTAATCCATCACAATTGATCACCCTGACGGATACGATATTTACATTCCAAAATCTGATAAATGATTACTCATACGACCTTTATATTCGCGCTTTGTGCAACAATGGCGAGTACAGTTATTGGTCTCAACCCATTTCTCAGCGAACCGACTGCGGTTACATTTCATCATTCCCCTATTCTGACAATTTTGATACGTATGAAACTGCAAGTTTCCCACGGTGCTGGCAACGATTAAGTACCACATCAAGCAATTACCCTTATATTGATCTGTACACTCCAGGTCATTACGACCACAGCTACAGTACTCCTGGCATGATGGTCTTCCCTTCTGGATATAACAGCTTTGCAATCCTGCCTGAAATAGATCCGGCAACACCTATCAACGAACTACAAATTTCCTTCCAATACAAAACCTACGACCCCGCAGCCATGCTTATCGTAGGCGTAATGGATGATCCAGAAGATGCAACCACTTTCACTCCAGTGGACACCATGCAATTAGAGTACCACCAAGTGGAGCATTGGGCAGAGAAGAAAGTACATCTGCACAACTACACTGGCAACGGTCATTACATAGCATTACGCGGTTATGGGTACCTTGACAATGTGCTGCTTGAGCACTCAACATGCCCACTGCCACACGACATTAGCGTCACCAATATCACGGATCAATCAGCCGATATAGACTGGATCTCCGAAAGCGAGGTAACCTCTTGGCAAGTCGCAGTGAAGTTACATGAAGCTCCTATGTCCCAAGCCATGATTACCACCGTAACATCAAAACCGTATCATATAAACAATCTAGAGTTTGGAAAATGGTACGATGTGTATGTCAAAGCCAACTGTGACAATGGTGAAACCAGTGGATGGAGCGTGCCCGTAGCTTTTACTACAACATGTGCCACAATAACTCACCTGCCTTACGTGGAAGACTTCGAAAACTACTTCCAACCTTGGTATTACAACGAATTCGCTCGTCCCCGTTGCTGGTCTTTCCCGTATACCTCATGGGCTTACCCGGATATTTTCTTCCCTGAAAATGCTAGCATTCAAGAAACTCATTACTATGTGGGCGACTCGCATTCACTCTGGCTCAGGACAGATAATGCAGGGGATATGCTGATGGCCGTGATGCCCCGATTAGATGTGGAACTGCATGATGTACGGGCCTCTTTCCAAATGCTTGCTGAATCGGGAAATTCAGGCCGTCTTGAAGTAGGTGTGCTGAATAGTACTGCCGATGAAAACAGTTTCGAACTTGTTCGTACCATTGAAGCAGGAGAAATCACTGGAAGCTGGACTGACGAAGTGGTAGATTTCGACTTAACAAATATTTCCGGAACGGGAAATCACATCGCATTCCGGTATTACCCACAAAACTACAATTGGTTCATGTGGATGGACAATTTAGTAATATCGTATATTCATCCTTCCGACACTGATTCTGTTGGTATTGCGCCACATCAGCTTGACATGTCGATCAATGTTCTCCCCAACCCCACAACTGGCAAATGCACCATCCGCAGCGAAGAATTTCTCATTGATCAAGTAGAGGTGTTTGATGTTTTCGGAAAAGAACTGGACATTATTCAAGTAGATGATTATCAAATAGATATCAACTTATCTTCCCGTGCTTCCGGCATCTATTTCGTACGTGTGATCACCGAACAAGGCACTGTCACCAAGCGAGTGGTGAAACGATAGCCCTATATTGAATTTACTTTGAAACCCATTTTGTAGAGACGGTGCGCACACCGTCTCTACATTTCGTTTAAAAATGTACCTTTGCCGCAAAATAAAATCGTGAGAAATGTTGGAGAACAAGGCCTTAATTTCCCAATTAGAGAAGACGCAAACTCTTAGCAAACAAGAATTTACCGAACTCATCGCCCATCACACCGAAGAGGACGCGCAGTTCCTGTTCGAGCGGGCACGGGTGGCACGGGAGCGCGTATTCGGGAAGTCGGTCTATCTCCGCGGGCTCATCGAAATCTCCAACTACTGCGCCAACGACTGCTACTACTGCGGTATAAGGCGGAGCAACGAAACGGCAGACCGTTACCGCCTCACCGAAGAGGACATTCTCGCCTGTTGCGAGGAGGGTTATCAGCTGGGATTCAGGACGTTCGTGATGCAGGGCGGCGAAGATGCGCACTTCACCGACGAGGTAATGGTGCAGATCATCCGCAATATCAAATCGCACTTTCCCGACTGCGCCATCACGCTCTCCTTGGGCGAACGCACGAAAGAACGCTACCAAAAGCTCTTCGATGCCGGCGCCGACCGCTATCTGCTTCGTCACGAAACGGCCAACGCACAGCATTACGCGCAGCTGCATCCCGCGTGGATGTCGCACGCACGCCGCATCCAGTGCTTGTGGGATCTGAAAGAAATTGGTTATCAAGTGGGCACAGGCTTTATGGTGGGCAGTCCGTATCAAACTCCTGAGCTATTAGCAGAAGACTTGCTCTTTATCAAGGAGTTGCAACCGCAGATGGTCGGCATCGGACCCTTTGTGCCGCATCACGCTACGCCTTTCGCCAACGAAACAGGCGGCACTGTGGAACAGACCCTCTTCATGCTGGGACTGCTGCGACTGATGATGCCGCAACTGCTGCTACCCTCCACCACAGCCTTGGGCACTATCGACAAAACCGGCCGCGAAAAAGGGCTGCTGGCCGGTGCCAACGTCGTGATGCCGAACCTTTCGCCCGTATCTGTACGCAAAAAGTACGACCTGTACGACAACAAGATCTGCACCGGCGACGAATCCGCGCAATGCGTCAACTGCCTTGGGGTCAGAATCGCCTCCACCGGCTATAAAATCGACGTGAACCGCGGCGATGCACCTGGGTGGTAATAAGACATTTACACCTCAACAACTTTTTTGAAAATTGTATATTTTTGCCGCCGCTAAAAAATCAGGTTTTAGCGTATTATTGAAGAGATTATGGCAAAAAGTTCAAAAGCAAAAAAAATTTGGAAAGCAGTCGGCAAGACCGTTCTTATATTATTCTTATTCAGCATTTTACTCCCAATCCTTTATCGTTGGGTGAATCCGCCCATCACCACTTTCCAGTGCGTGAAAGCCATCCACGAGGGCAATGGAATTCACAAGAAATGGGTGCCGATTGAGAAAATTTCGCCCTATATGTACCGCGCCGCCATCGCTTCGGAGGACAACTACTTCCTCGGGCACCACGGCTTCGACCTGATCGCCCTCAACACCGTGATCGAAGAGCGCAAGAGCGGTCGTCGTCACCGTGGCGGCAGCACTATCTCGCAGCAGACTGCCAAGAACGTATTTTGCTGGCCCAAAAGCTCTTGGGTGCGCAAAGGAGTGGAAACCTACTTCACTTTCCTGATCGAAACTTTCTGGTCGAAGGAGCGCATTATGGAGGTCTACCTCAACGTGATTGAGATGGGTCCGGGAATTTACGGTTCCGAAATGGCGGCGCAGACCTACTTCCACTGCCACGCCTCGCAGCTGACAGCCCACCAAGCGGCCCTGATCACCGCCTGCTACCCCAACCCGATCAAACGCAATCCGTCCAAACCGACCGCCTATTTGCAAGGTCGCGCCGCCAACATCGAAGGGAAGATGGCCAGATACGGAACTCCCAAGTTCACAAAGGAATACATCTCCCATGTCAGGGAACGCTATTTGCAATCCGTGGAAAAGATGGAAAAGCGGAAACATAAATCGAAATCCGGCAAGACGAAATTCAAACCCAAAAAGAAGAGCACAAAAAAACAGCGGTAGATGCTACCGCTGTCCAAAACCATTAACCTATGTAAGACAATGAAAATTAATTCATAATCATTTTACTCTTACGAAGGTTGTTTCAAAAAGTTACACAAAAAGCATCACTTTCCATTATTTTTTTTGCGAAGGAGGTGTTGGCGAAGTGTCCAGGACGGTTCGCAACAATCTCCGCACACAACGGAACCCCCAGTAAATAAAGGTCTCCAATGAGGTCGAGCAGCTTATGGCGAGCCGGCTCATTGGGGTGACGCAGATGCGTATTATTCAGGATATGATCGGCCGTCACGGTGATATCTTTCTTATGGAAGAAGTCGCCAAGGGCATTCAACACCTTATTGTCGGGCACCTTGTCCACGAAAACGATGGCATTGTCCAAGTCACCGCCGCGAGCCAAGTTGTTCTGAATCAGGAACTGCAGCTCATCCAAGAAGACAAACGTACGACAGTTGTAGACATCCGGCACAAAATTCTCGAGATTGTCGAGCACAGCCTGTTGTGCAGCCAGAATCTTCGTTCCGTAATCCACATTGACCGTCATTTTGAAGCGATCGGAAGGCTTGATGGTAAGCTCAATCTGTTTTTCAGGAATGGCGAAAGTGATTTCCTCCTTCACTATGCCGATTTTTCTGGGCACTTTGAGTGTTTTAATGCCCACTTCCTTCAGCATCTCCACATAAATGCGGGAGCTGCCATCGAGAATGGGGGTCTCCGGACCGACGGTTCTCACGAGTACATTGTCGATTCCGAGTCCGGCGAGGGCAGCCATAAGATGCTCAATAGTATGCACTTGCGCTTCTCCTTCACGGATGGAAGTACCGCGCGAGGTATCGAACACGGTATAGGGGCTAGCCTTGATGACCGGATGTCCGGGCAGGTCGATACGCTCAAACTGGACACCGAAATCTGCGGGCGCAGGCACGAACGTAACCGTCACCTGCTGAGCCGTATGTAAGCCTCTCCCCGATACGGATACCGGAGAGGCGATGGTGGTTTGCAATGCTGTCATGAAAGTTATTGGTTCTTTTTGTTGTTTATATATTGTTGATACAGTTCGGGTAATTTGCGGCGCAACACGATGAGTTTGCGCTCTTCGGAAGCGGGAACGGCCGGGCTGCCGAGATAGACACCCTGCTTGAGCGAGTGAGTCACGCCGGATTGTGCACCGATGACGGTGCCGTCGTCGATGGTGATGTGTCCGGAGATACCCGCCTGGCCCGCCACGATGCAGCGGCTGCCGAGTTTCGCGGAGCCCGCCACGCCTGCCTGAGCAGCGAAAGCGGTACCCTCGCCCACCGTGACATTGTGTGCAATCTGCACCAGATTGTCGATCTTCACGTGATCGTGGATACGGGTGGAGCCCATCGTTGCGCGATCGATACAGGTGTTGGCACCGATCTCCACGTGATTGCCGATCTCCACATTGCCGATCTGCGGAATCTTGAGGTATTCACCGTTTTGAGCAGCGAATCCGAAGCCGTCAGCACCGATGACCGCCCCTGCGTGCAGGATGCAGTCGGTACCGATGTGGCACTCCTCATAGACCTTCACGCCCGCGTAAAGCGTGGTGCGCGCACCGATGCGCACGCGGTCGCCAATGACCGTTTGCGGGTAAATGCTCGCGCCATCACCAATTTCCGCACCTTCACCGATGCTCACAAACTCACCGATATAGACGTTTTGTCCGATTTTGGCGGTCGGAGCGATGCAAGCCTTGTCGGAAATGCCGGTTTTGCGCGGCTTGTTCTCCTGATAGAAGTTCAGCAGTTGCGCGAAAGCGAGGTAGGAATTGGCCACCTTGATGAGGGTGCAGGGCACCTCTTGTTCAGGCTCAAAATCCTTGTTGACGATAGCCGCGGTGGCTTTGGTCGTATAAATATATTGTGTGTATTTCGGATTGGAAAGGAAGGTTAAGCCGCCAGGCACGCCCTCTTCGATTTTGCATATTGTGGTGATCTCAGCGTTGGGATCTCCGACGATCTCTGCGGAAATCAATCCTGCAATTTGAGCTACGGAATACTTCATATCTGACATTTTTCAGGCGGCAAAAGTACACTTTTTTTGTTATCATTGAGTAGGGGTGAATAATCATTCTCCCTAACAAACAATCATTTATCGTGTTAGACGATTTTTTTTCTAAGAACCATCGGCATATCAAAAAAAAGTGTATTTTTGCCGCCGATTTTAGGTGCTACCTAATCGGAGAGATGGGTGAGTGGCTGAAACCACCAGTTTGCTAAACTGACGAAGGGGTAACTCTTCCGCGAGTTCGAATCTCGCTCTCTCCGCAAAAGTCCAAAACTTAATCAGAATCAGCAATTTACGCGAGTAGGTTGCTGATTTTTGCGTTAAAATCGGGACAGAAACGGGACAAAGTGTATTTTTTTGGATTTGTCAGTTGGAAATTCTAACAGCTTGGCAAAGCCAAAAAAAAAATGTCATTGAATCACAACAGGTTAGCAGTATCTTCCGAGTATTCCGCCGTCAACTATCTGCCGGCTACTCTGAAGACCAACAAGTCGGGATGGATTATTGAGTACTATGTGGAGAACCCGCAAACTCAAGAGTTAGCCCGCAAACGTATCAAGTTGCAGCGGCTTCTCACCCGCTATTCCAACAAAGGCGAGGCAAAGAAGCACATCAACAACATCATTGTAGCCTTGAACATGAGGCTTTCCACGGGCTGGAACCCGTTCTTCCAGGGCGAGGATTCACGAATGTACACCCCAATCAAGGACGTGGCCGCACGTTATATGGAGGAGATAGAAAAGACGCTCCGCCCTGCCACATACCGCACTTACAAGACCTTCATCAAGGTCTTCAGCGAGTGGGTGGAGAAACAGCAGCCGGGCATTTACTCTTCGATGGTCTCCCACACCATGATAGTGCGCTTCATGGACTATGTCTATTACGAGCGAAAGGGAATGTCGGGAGACGACATTTCCGCCGCCGCCTACAACTCCTACATCAAGCAAGGCAGCGCGTTCTTCTCGTGGATGATGGATAAATGCTATTGCAAGGAGAACCACTTCCAAAAAATCAAGGCGAAAAAGGTGGAGGACAAGAAGAGAATCCTTATCCCCGAGGAGACCCGCGAAAAGATTGACGAATATTTGAAAGCCAAGAACCCGATGTATCTAATCATGCTCAAGCTGATTTATTCGGGTCTGATAAGGCCTCACGAACTGAGGGGGCTGAAAGTTGAGAATCTGTCTTTTGCCGACATGCAGATAAGGATTCCGAAAGATGTGGCCAAGAACGGACACGAGAGGGTTGTGCCTCTGTCAAAGGAGATATTGCTTGACTTCCTGGACATCGGGGTTCAGAATGCGAAGATGTCGGACTATATCTTCGGCGAGCATTTCAAGACCTGTTCCACCCGCATGGCGGATGCCACAATGCCGAAGCATTGGGTGAAGCTGCGCAAGGCGTTGAACCTGCCCAAGGAAATGCAGCAATACTCGTTCCGTGACACAGGTATGACTGAAATGATAAAGAACGGAATTGACCCGTTGTCTGTCAAGCAGTTGGCCGACCACTCATCATTGGCCATGACTACCATCTACACCAAGCACGTGGATCCTAATCTGCGTGACATAGTGATTTCCAAGACCCCGAAATTTGCAAAAGCCAAGGATGACAAAATACCTGAAGAGGTGGCTACAGAGAAATCTTCGGTTTCGCGGCCTCCACTTCGGCGGTGACGGATTCGCCGCCCTCGGTGAACTGGAAGGTGATTTTGACGGGCAGGCTCTTCACTCCGGCGACCAGCAGCCAGCGGGTTTGGCTCTGCTCCCGCCCGTCCTGCGGCTTCAGCAGCCGCCAAAGGTTGAGGAACTCCGACAGCGGCAGCAGGAAGCGGTAGCGCACTTTCTCGTAGTTGGCGAGAAAGTCCAGCCACGGACTCACCCACAGCTGCCCCACGGAGTTGTCCCCTTGGACGGTCAGCGAAACGCCGTCAAGGGGGTCGCCGTAGCGGGAGTGCCGTGTCGGCTGCGCCACCTCTATGAACGGGTTGCCAGCCTGCGGGATTTCAAGCCTCCGGCTTCCAAGATACGTCTCCAGCACCATCGGGAAGTCCGTGTTCCCTGTGTCGAAGACTGGGCTGCAGCCCGCCTGCTCGATGCGCATGACAAACTCCGGGTGTTCGGATTTCGCGTCCGTGATCTCCATCACGGGAACTTTCAATGAGGGTGTTATGCTCTCCTCGTCACCCTCCCCCGCTTCAAGGGTCTGGTCGGCACCGCCCAGCGGGTTCCATCGGAACACCCAGTTGGCGAAGCTGTCGCCCTCCCGCTCCGCCCTGCGGTAGCGATTCTCGTTCTCCACAAAACATACTTTTCCGTAATTGGCCGAAGCGTCGGGAAGCTGGTCGGCGGTCGGAACTGGCGGCAGCAGCTTGGTGCTGTCGTTCTCGTCCGTGGTTACACCCTCCAGCTTGAACACGTATTTCCTCTCATCGGTCTTCTCTATGGCGGTCTCGCCGTCCACGGCGTATGCCGTGAGGTCGAGGCACTTGGACTTCTCCAAGATGTCACGGACGAAGGCGAACTCCGCCCTCCTGGTCGTGGAGTCAAGGAAGAGGGCGAGGCCGAAAGTCTTGCACAACGTGCCGATGAAGTCGGCGTTGGTCATGTCGGGGACGTGTTCGCCGTAGCGCAGCCTGTCGGCGAAACAGTTATAGACCTTGTTGTAGGCCGTCACGTCCGCAGTTATCGGCACGCTCTCAAAATTCTTGATCACCAGCATTTGCCCGTAGCCGCCGACTTCCTCCATCATCCCCCTGCACTTTGCGAAAGCAAACATATACATCTGGTTGGCTCTCATGTCGTTGACGGTGAAATCAAAAGTTATCTCATAGAAGCCCGCTCCGGCATAGCCGAATGATGAAAGCTGGTGGGACTTAAACGTCTTCACGTAATACGGCTGGTACCAGTGGCCAAACAACGAATCCATGTCGTCCCAATTCCCGTAGAGATTGGAGGCCGTGGCTTTCCACAGGTTGTTGAGCCTGTCGGTCATCATGAACACCAGCGCCTCCTCGTAGTGTTTGGTCACGGTGCCGCCGTTCTCCTCCACCTCCACGGAGCCGTTCTGTATCAAGTTGGCGGGCAGATAGGTTCTGACAACCACGTGGAAGTGGTGCGTGCCGTCGGCCTTGGGGTAGAACATATATTGCTCGTTGCCGTCCGAATCGGTGAACGGCTGCATAAACGAGGGCATTCCCCAAAACATGATGTGGTAGTAATCCACGGAGGGTGTGATTTGCGCACGGAATGCGGCCTCCTCGGTAAACTGAGTGAGAAGCCCGTCCATGGCGCGGAGACTCTGTGAATAGATCTTGGCGGTGTCGGGGCTGTCAAGGAAGCCGCCCTCAGCCAGATACCCCCCGTTCGCCACCACCCTGCCCAGCAGCCATGTGAGCTGGAGGGCTGGGCAGAAGGCGAAGCTGTTGGGGTTGTCGGCCTGCCGGTTGTTGAACACCCGCACGCCACGGTTGCCGGGTCTCTCCTCAAACACATCGCCGCTGGCGTTGAAGAAGAGGCGGTTGACATAGCAGCGGTCAAGCCCTATGTTGTTGTTGGTGTTCAGCGAGGCCTGGATTCCGCTGGCGTTCTCCGGCGCGTTGTCGTACTGCGTGAGGAACCAGCCGAAATCGTTGTTCCCGCTGCCGTAGAAAGCCGTGTCCAGGAACAGCGGGAACTTGACCACGGAATCCGGATGGAGGGTGGACTTGAGGAACTCAAGCCACTTGGCGTTGTGTTCCGTGGCGTTTCGGCTGATGACAACATCGTCGCCGTAGTAGTTCTCTTTCAGCTTTCTGTCGGCGAAACCCGCAGGCCACGGGTTGATGACCAGCCCGCAGGAGTAGGTCGTCATGGTCGCCTTTTGGATGTAGAGGTCGCCGCGTGCAATCTCAATCCCTCCCGCCTTGACGGTGCAGGCGTACTTCTTGAGCCGCTGCACATAGACGAAGCGGGCGTGCCGGAACACCGTGTCGTTGCTCTGCGCGGGCACATCGAAGGTGAACATCACATCCCCCTCCACCCCGTCGGTGGAGAAGAGGCTGCTGTTCACCTCCATCTGCAGGGAAGTCCCCCGCTTGATGTGCAGCGCGTTTCCGTTGACCTCTATCGTTAGCATCAGGAGAAGGAGTATTCGTAAACGACTTTCACGCGGTGCACCGTGATGGCGGTGCTGTTGACCTGCAGCTTGCCGCCCTCGATGGCGAATGTCACGCCCTCGTTGACGATGGCGATTCCGTCTTTCGCGATGGTGAAGGCGATGACGTTGACCAGATTCGTGGCGTTGATTTTGTCGTCAAGGGTGAGTGCAGTGGCTTTCTTGAGGATGGAGAGGTCGTTGTAGGTCACCACCTTGAGGCACTTGTCCTCAAGGTTGCTGTGGAGGTTTGAAAGGTTCGAGGCATTGCTGTTGGCGGTGGCGTTGGCGGTGTTCGCCAAATCGTAGGCGGTCTTGACCGCCTTGGCGGTCGCCGCCAGCGCCTCGGAGGTGCTGTTCACCGCGCTGGTCAGCTTGGTCACGCCGTACTTGGATGTGGAGGCGAGGTTGACGGTGGTGCTGGTCACCGATGTCCCGTCCGTGAGGACGACGGTGATTTTCGGACCCGCCGAGGAGGTGCCGTCTGTCAGCGTGACGGACTGCACCTTGGTGTCGGAGTCCACCGGAAACAGCTGCTGGATGAGGGTGGCGAGACCCTCCACCTGGTCGGCGCTGGTCTTCGGATAGAGGATGTCGTAGTCGGGAGCGCCGTTCACCATCTGTCCGTTGAAGGCCTCCTGCTGGTATTTGATGATCTGTCCCATGAGGTTTGAGTTTTGGTGAGTTATTGGGTTAGTTATTTGATGACGCGCAGGTACTGGTCGTTGAGCTTCAGCACCTCGTGCTTGAGGTAGTCAATGAGGTCGCCGAGGGTGGTCTTGTAGGCGTTGCCCTTGTCGTCGCCGATGACAACGAGCATAGAGCCGCTCAGCTCGTACTCCCTCGGCTGCAGCGTGTTGAAGTTCCCGTCCAGCTTGGTGCGGACACTTGCCGCCGCCGCGCCCGCCGCCGTCTCTTCGGCGAGGGCCCGGATTTCGGCCTTGAACGTTCCGTAGTCGTCGATGCGGGACGCGGGGATGGTAAAATCGTCAAAGGTGGTCTCTGAGGTGAGCGTCACCCCGTTGATGGCGGGGCGGTTTTCGAGGTCGTCATAGCTGCCGGACACGCTGTCCAGTTCGTTGACCCGTTCTATCAGTCTGTTGAGGATGCCCCGCACTTGGGCGAGTTCCATCCCGTTCTCAATCGTCTCTATCATCTTTCTCTGTGGTATTGGTTAGCTATCTCGTTCTGCCGTGCGGCATTCCGCTGCAGGTCGTCAACCCATAGGAGCACGTCGTCCCAACGATCCAGCCTGTTCGGAAGGGCGGGCAGATTGCCCGTGCTTGTGGTGGTGGCTGGCTTGTTGAAGCGGTACTGGAACTCCGCCTCCATGAGGTCTTCGGCGGTGTCGGTCACGGTGAGCGTGTCGGGGATGACGGCGATGGGGACGGCTCTGCCGCCGATGATGCGGTAGTTGTGGCGGCTGCGCATGGCATCCGCCACCAGCTGGATTTCCCGCGCCGTCCTGTAGCCCGTGCGGGCGGTGTGGACGGTCGCCGTGTCGGTGATGTCCGCGCCGACAACGCCGTTCTTCACCGTGTCGCTGCCGTCCGTCTGCTCCTCCACGGCTGACGTGTCCGTGGAGAGGCTCTCCAAAAGGCCGTAGCGGCTTTGCAGCAGGAACTCCTGCGCCCCTATGGGCTTGCGTCCGAGGACGTAGGTGCGTGTCCACTTCGCCCCGGACTCGTTGCGGATGGAGACCGTGTAGGAGAGCATGCCTGAGGGGTCGAGCCCCAACGCCGCCACGGACAGCGGAAGCCGCACGATGTTGTAGTTGGCCACGGTGACCTGCCCCTGGTTGGCCGTGTGGATGCCGCCGTCCCTCATCCGCACGATGACCCCGACATTGAGCTGGCGGGAGTGCGAGGCGGATTCGAGGGTGTTGAAGAGCAGGAAATAGGCGTATTGCGGAAGTTCCGCGTAGGAGCGGACAGTCAGCCCCGTGGGGCTTCCGAAGTCGCGGATGTCCGTGTATTCGGACAGCTTGGCGGCGGCTCCCATGTCAGTCTCCCAGTCGGCGAGGTTGAGAGCCTGGTGCGTGTCGTCAAGCCTGCCCGCCGACAGCATGGCCTCCTGCGAGTGTTTCAGCACCCCGACTTGTGGAATCTCCCCGGACACGTCCGAATAGGTGAGCCGGAACTTCAGTGTGGCGTACTGCAGCGGGTAGGCGGCGAAGGTCTCCGCAAGGCTGGGGACATCAGCCGCCGTGAAATAGGAGCGCAGGATGTCAAGGGGCAGCTCCGCGAGGTCGTCTGCATCAAGGTGCAGAATCATGTCGGGGGTTTCCAGCGTCTGCACCGCGCCGCCGCTGTAGCGCGTGACCTCGAAGCGGGCGAACACGCCGTAGTTGGGGTGCAGCACCCGCGCCACACCCGCGACCTGCTCCAGCTGCTCGATGTTGCCGCTGCCGTTGCCGTCAACGGTCACGACCTCGCCGCCGTACTCCTTGGAGAGGAACGTGAGGGTGAGATCGTCCGCCAACGTCACATCGTAGTGGCGGGAGATGGTGTAGTGCTCGGCTATCTTGCTCTGAAGCTCCTTTTTCAGCATGGAAGTGTCGGTGTAGCCCGCTATCCTGTCCGCCCTGTCGCGTGCCTGGTACGGCGAGGTGATCTGGAAGTCAAGGACGGTGTCGCCGAAGCCGACCGTCAGCACGGAGGACGGCAGCGCGTTCACGCGCCACGCGCTCCGGCTCTTGCTTCCGGCGGTGGCGACGGGCGTGCCCTTCAGCAGGAAGCGCGGGCGGTTCCCTGCGAAGTCAAGGGGGTGCGGTTGTTCTCTTATCGTTACTGCCATTGCTCACTGTTTTAGCGAAGCCGCCCTGCGGAGGAAGCTCTCCTGCTGCTCGAACTCAAGCTGGAGTTCCCGGCTGATGACCGCCTGCCTGTTCTTCGGGTCGCTCATGTACTGGCGCAGCGCGGTCAGTTCCTCCAGCATCCTGCCCATCGTCCCGTCATCCGCCTGCGCGGTGTGGTAATGGTTGCTGGTGACGGCTCTCTCTGTTCTTTCGGGGGCAAATGTACGGCTAATGGCGGTGGCCGCCTGGGACACGCTGCGGCTGTCGGGAACCGCCATCTCAAGCTCCCGCAGCGGGGCTTTGTTGCCCTTGCGGTATTCCTCAAGGGCTTCGATGACGGGCTTCGTCTCCGGATTCTCCACTATCTCGTTTGAGGCGATCCACTCCCTGCCGCGCTCTCCTGCCACGATGTTCTTCTCCCGCTCGATGTAGCCGCCCTTGGCGTAGGGTTCCGGCTGCGAGGCGATGGCAGCGACCTGCACGCCCGTGGCGGCGAGGGAGAGTGCCATGGAGATGAGACCCCACGGGAAGCCGCCGCCGTTCTCGAAGCTCTTCACGGCGGCCACGATGCCGGAGATTATGGCCTCCGCGATGGCCGCTTTCTTCTCCCTGCGGAACTGTTCGATTTCCAGCTGCTTCTCCTTGGCGTCGCGCTCCTTGTCCAGCTGCTCCACCTGCGCGTTGTAGTACTCCTGCGAGATGATGCCCTGCTCCAGCTGCCAGTCCAGTTTCTTCTTCCGCTCGTCATAGCCTTTCTTGTACTCGTTGAGGGCGGCTTTCTCCTTGTTGCTCTGCAGCTGGTTGATGGATTCAAACAGTTGCATGGCGGTGTTGGCGAAGTCCTGGATCACGTCGGCGATGTCCGACAGGTTCTTTTCCCAATCCTTCTTGAAGTTCTTCCAGTCTATCTCAAGGAGCTTGCCGATGCCCGTGGTGGCCTTGCCCTTTTTGGCCGACTTCCCTATCGCGGCGGTTTCCTCGTCCATCTTCTGCTTGAGGGCTTTAATCTGCTCCTCAAGCTGCCGGATGCGGTCTTGGTTCTCCTGCTCGCCCAACGCCTTGAGCTTGGCGATGGCGGACCGGGCGGCGGAGATTTTCGCCTGGTACTCCTTTTTCACCGCCGCGATGCGCTTCTCGGTCTCCGTCATCAGCGCTTCGGTGATGTCGGCCTCGGCACGCCGCACGACGGAGAGTTCCTCCTGCGCTTCGAGGGCTACGGCCTGCCGCTTCTGCTCCAGCAGGTCTTCAAGCAGTCTCAGCTCGTCTTCGTTCAGTCCCGTGCCTTTCACCGGGTCGTATTCCTCGCCCTGCTTGCTCTCATAATAGGCGATGCTTTTGTCTATCTCCGCGATGGTGGTTTTCCACCTCTGCTCCACCTGCAGCAGTTCCGCCGAGTAGCTGTCGGTGAGGTTCTGCCCGAGCTTCTCCTTGATGGTCTGGAACTGCTCGCACAGTTTCTCGTACTGCTGCGTCACTTTCTTCATCTGTTCGGTGCGGGCGGCGCGGTCTATCTCTTCGACGGCGTTGGCCATGTACTTGCGCACCTGGTCGGCGAGGTCTTTGGCCGCCTGCCCCTTGCTGGCGGTGAACGCCTCGATGCGTTCCACGAGGTCGCCGTACTCCTGCCTGATTTTCTCCTTGTCGGCGGCGACTTTGTCCAATCCGATGAGTTCGTCCTTTTGGAACAGCTTCTTCACCTCCTTTTGGAGGTTCTCCCATTCGGTCAGTTTCTTCTTGGAGATTTCCTCGGCGGTCTCCCCGCCCCCGCTTCCGGGTTCGGGTGTAGTCTCCTGCTCGATGTCGGCGATGACAGCGTCCAGCTGGTCGCCGATCCACGGGGCGAGGTTCTCTTTTATCTTCGTGATTTTGGCCTGTTCCTCCTCCACAATCTTGGAGACATTGCGGATCCAGAACTCCTCCTTGTCGTTCAGTTTCCTGTCCTTGAGCAAGTAGCGGTTAAGGTTGCGGATGATGCCCTCGGCGTTCATGCCGCCCTCGGCCAGCTCCACCGCCTTGCCGCCGATTTCCGGCGACAGGTGCTTGAGCGAGGTGCCGAGTCTGTCCATCTCCTTTTTCATCACCTCCGTTATCTGCTCCTGCTGGATGTCAAGGGCTATCTTGCGCTTCATGGCGGTGATGACCTTGTTGTACGCCTGCTCGATGTCAAGGATGTTGCCCTTCTCGTCCAGCTGGTCCTGGAGTATCGTGGGATAGTTCTCTATGATTTTCTTCTGCACCTTGTTATACTCGTCAGTGCCCTTGCGCAGTTCCCGCAGTGCGCCGAAGAGTCTGTCGGCTTCCACTTTCTGCTCGGCGGTGCGCTCGTGGAAGTCCTTCATGGCCTTCTGCGCCGCCGTGGTTCGGGTCGCCAGCTTGTAGATGGCCGTGCCCGCCGCGACTATGGCGGTGGCGATGGCCACCCACGGAACGGCATTAGCCGCTGCGCCCATTGCCCGGACTGCTGCAGCCGCTCTGGTCGTGTTGCCCGCCAACTTTGCCTGCGCTGCGGCGACGGCATAGACCGCCGTCTTGTAGGCGGCTTTGATGACGATTCCGGCTTTCTCCGCCGCGTTGAGCAGCAGCAGGCGCGTCTTCAGCAGCGTCACTTTTGCGATGTACAAAGTGAGCGGTGCGATGATGGCCAGCACCACGCCCTTGTTCTTGCTGATCCAGGAAGTGGCGGAGGATATGGCCTTGATGCCCGCCGTGCTGGTCTTGGTCAGCTTCAGCAGTATCGGGTAGAGCTTTTGGCCCAGTTCGAGGCGGGTGTCCTGGAACTTCTTGCGGGCTTTCTCCAAGTTGGCCTGCATGTTGTTGTTCTTGACGGAGAACTCCTCGTAGCAGGACACGCCCTCCAGCATGGCTTTGTTGGCGATGTTCTGCGCGGCCTCCACCTTGTCGAGACTGTTGGCCATTGAGGAGATGGCGGCGGCGGCGCGTGCGCCGTCAAGTCCGAGGTCTTGGAAGATGGGCAGCAGCTTGTCGAAGCCTCCCGCCCCGGAGAAGCCCTTGAGGACTTTCTTCAAGGCCTCGTTCATGTCGGTCTCTATGAGCTGCTTGAATTTGCCGAGTTCCATTCCGGCAATCTTGGCGAACTCTGCGGGCTTGGATATGACCTTTTGGATGAGCTTTTGGAACGCAGTGGCCGACATCTCCACCTTCTGCATATCCTGGTCAAGGGCAGAGGCGAAACCAAGGATTTGGTCGGCTGCAAGTCCGGCTTGCACGGCGATACCGCCCAAACGGCCTGTGA